>Ga0209188_1001374_pt1 | contig 19817 bp, 31 predicted proteins | sample C_130625_EF_Meta_FD_187307 | JGI IMG/M metagenome (GOLD analysis project Ga0209188, IMG submission 187307) | Freshwater microbial communities from Lake Croche, Canada to study carbon cycling - C_130625_EF_MetaG (SPAdes) (version 2) | ecosystem: Environmental > Aquatic > Freshwater > Lake... | reverse complement strand
GGTTGTGCAGGTACAAGGCTACCTCTGAAATGTCCTCAAACTGCACGTCAGCAGTATCGTTGATAATTTGGAGGGCCAGCTCCAAACCAGCATCAAGCCCTCTTCTGTAGTCGGTTCTATTGTCCATGATGTTTTCCTAAAGATGGGGCCGAAGCCCCGTGGGTTTATTTCTGTGGGGTTACGCGAATGTCTGCACGATCAGCATTGCGGAATGCGTCGAGTTGCTCGTTAGTAATTTTGTAAGCGGCGCACAGCTTTTTGTAGTCAACAGTGCCTTTAACAGGGATCAATTGAATAACTACTTCGTACATCTCGCCTTTGAAGGGGATGCTTTTACCGCTTGCATCTTTGGGGGATTCGCCATATTTGTCGGCAAGTGCATCTTTCATTGCCTTGACTTGCAAAGCCAATGCTTTAGCTTGTTGGTCGAGCACATAAAGTGCGTCAATGTCATTTGCCAAGCTAAGAGCAAGGGATTCAGCGGAAGTAATTGCGTTCATATCTGTCTTTCTTCGTTACCTGCAACATCGCAGTGGTTGTATCTTAACTCAAAGTTAAAGGATTACAAGACTTTTTTCTAGGTATTTTCCCTAGGATCTACTATTTCCCAACGGCTTCCCTCCCAAGTCTCAGGGTCACGGTCATAGCAAGCAGCCTCATAAGCTTCTTGTTTGGTGAGGTGGTACTTGATCTCTAAGAACTCTTGCCTGTCCACTAATTCGTTGTAGTTCATCTCAAACCTCCTTGGTGATCAGGTACTCATGGGCGTAGTCTAAAGACTCCACAGCGGCCACAATGTGGTCTTGGTGCTTCATTGGGCTACGTGTCAGCTTTGCAGTCAACGCTGCGATGATTGCGGCTGCGGCGTGTTCAGTAATCTGAGTGTCGTCCATTGCGTTGATGGCGCGTAGTGCGTTTGCTGCCACCATGTATCCGTGTTCCATATCGTCCATCTTGCTTCCTGTTTGTATATATGTTGGTTGGGGCCGAAGCCCCCGCTGGTTTACGCTAAGTCTAAGTCCCTGATGTCCTGTTCAGAGGCCAGTCTGCCGTTAGCTGCAATGCTGTACTCAATCTGTTCAAGGGTTGGCTTGTAAAAATACTCATGGTCTATCCACTCACCACATTGACGAGTACCCTCAAACCATATGACTAGGATGTTGAAGCGCGATATTGCAGCAACCGTGTAGACCTGTGCGTCTTTGTGGTCACCACGGACGATCAGTTGACCGATGCTAATTTGTTTGAGTGTGAGAGGTTTTGGCATTTTCGATTTCCTTCGCTTGTATAGTTACCTGCGCATTGCAGTGATAGGAAGTTTAACCGAAAGTTAAAGGAATGCAAGGACTTTTTGTAGATTTTGCAAAAATATTTTCTAGGTGTTTACCCTAGATAGTGTCCAATCCAACAATTCTTGCTGGGTGATTCCGTAGTGCTTCTCAAATCCCTTAGTTCCCATGCCGTGGATGCCTGTGTTTCCCCTGTGGTGCTCTACGCAGAAGGGCATGACGGTGAGATAGTCTCCCTTGCCCCAGCCCCCAGTTCTGAGGTGGTGCAGCTCAACAGGCCCAGGCTCATGTGGCCCGTGGATGTGATGGCATAGACAGCACCCCAGCTCCGCCACAGCATTCATGTGCTGCTTCTCTGCCTTGGTCACATCAATGACCTATCTTGTGCTCGATTGGATGCTTCTAGTGAGCGCCACACTTCTATTCTTGCTTGTGCAGCAATCAGCATCCACCGCTCTTGCTCACATGCCCTTGTAGCCTCTTGCAAGTGTTCCAGGTGCGTTTTGTAGCGTGGGTGGGCATACGCCTCCCTCTCTTGGGATACGGCGCTTGTAAAGCCGTTATGTTCAGCTTCTTGCATAAGCTCTGCTTTGACAGTCTTACGCATCTCTTCCATGTAGACAAGATCAGCTTTAGCTTGAGCGTAGATCTTGCTATGGGTGATCAGGTAGTCAACGGCGTCTTGAATGTTCATGTTCTATAAAAGTAATCGTCACCAACTCGGCTAGGCCACTTGAGGTAGTCATTCGCGCCTGGTCGGTGCACTTGGGTTTTAAGCTCTGCTCCGTCATAGGTGCCTGTTCCTCTGGCCATGCTGACGGACTTGAGGGGGATCTTGATAGGGCCAAGGTACTCCAGCCTCTCTTCACCTAGATCTGTGAGCTGGAACAGGTTGTCTTTAATCTCAGCCATGCCATCAGAGATTAGCGGCTCCACTACAAACTCTCGGAATCGAGCTGTCGAGCTGTTGCTGATAGCTTTACGCAGCTCATTAAGGTCGTGCGGGTGTCGGGCAAGCCTGACCATCGCATGATGGATCGTAGACCCACGGTTGTACTTTGACTTCATTCAAGTTCCTCTCTAACCAATATGTCCACCCCAGTGATTGAAGAGTAGATTTTTTTCACAGAAATAAATATGACCTGCACATCATCTTTGTAGACAATCCCGTTCATGGCGTCAAGATGGCTCTTAGCTATGTTGTCTATGTCAGGCTTCTTTGTAGGCTTTTCTTTGCCCGATAGACAGTCCTTAGTCCGTTGTTTGGAGTAAGACTTGGGTACAGAGAACCGAACGTACAGAAATACGCTCAGAGGCGTTTCTAGAGGCTCTGACTCCCCCATAGCTCTAGTGGCAGCGTCTTTGATTTGCTGCTCATAGGACTTGGTTTTGGCATCGGTGTAGGTTTGCACAAAGTTTTTGGTACGGCGGAATCTAGGTCTGCCCTTTCCCTTTGGCTCGCCCTCTACCGTGAAGCATACTTGCATTGTCATCTGAATTTATTCATTCTGTTGCGGAGGTCTTGGATTGCCTTCTCCCCGCGGGTTTTACGAATCTTCTCGGACATATCGTCCCACCACTCTCTAGCACCCCCAAAGCCTCTTTCATCTTTCTTTTTTTTGAAGCGCTGTATCCACTCTCTAGCTTCGCAGTCTCTCATGTGCTCAATAGTTTCATGGCTGATTGTGACATTTGATGGTGCGAGTCTTTCTGTGGGTACAGCTTTTTCTCTTTTTTGCGGCTTCATTGGTTACTCAAGATTTCCCAAGCTCTTGCTGCCACTCTTGGAACTTGTGCATTTCCAATGGCTTTAAGTCTGTCCATTTGTCCGGAAAGTCCATTAGGAGTTCTGCATAATCCGGGTGAAAGTATTGAGCGCAATCCTTGCTCGTTCTTATCCATTCCATTGGCATACTCCCTCGATATTCTTGTGACCCCTTGTATCGTTTGCTTGAACATCCGTTTTGCATACTTACAGTCATTGTTGGTAGCCAACACCCAAATTCGTTCTCTGTGATGGGGCAATCCAATGGAATCTGCTCCCAGCACTCCCCATTTCGCATCAAACCCCATTGCGGCCAAGTCTCCAAGAACTCGTCCAAGTCCCCTAGAAGTGAGCATTGGTGAGTTTTCCACAAATGCATATCGTGGTTGTACCTCGCAAATGATCCTTGCCATTTCTCCCCACATTCCGCTTCGCTCTCCGTCAATTCCTGCGCCTTTTCCTGCGGCGCTGATGTCCTGGCACGGAAATCCTCCAGATACAACGTCAACAATTCCTCTCCAAGGTTTTCCGTCAAAAGTTTGAACGTCATCCCAAATGGGGAAAGGCGGGAGAAGTCCGTCATTTTGTCTTGCGGCAAGTACGCTTGCTGGATAGGGTTCCCACTCGACTGCACAGACGGTTCTCCATCCAAGCAGATGCCCCCCAAGTATTCCTCCACCAGCGCCCGCGAAAAGAGCCAACTCATTTAAATTCTCCTTCATGATGCTAAATGTGGATAGTTCACAAAAAACTGCGCCTCAGAGCCGTACTCGGCAATAAATTGCCCAGCATCTCTATGCCTCCATAGACTTACGATAGGTTCGCCGTCTGCTACACCCTCGTAGTTCCTTTGCTTTCTGCACAGCAAGTAGCAGTCAGGCTCGGTCTGTCGGGTGCTCATAATGCCTTTGGCTCGGTAATCATCTTCCTTAGCCTTATTCCGCCAAACCATAAATAGGTTGTCCACTTGATCCGTGATGGAACCACTGCCCTTGGTGTCATGCTTGTCGGGCAAGTCGGTCTCTTTGGCGGGCTTTTTAAGATGATGCACAAGGTGGATGTGGATATTGCAGTCTTTAGCCAATGCACAAAGTTGGTCAACAAATGCTTTCTGTCCGTTGTAGTCATCTTCATTCTTGACACATTTCATAAGAGAGTCAATAAACACATGAGTTATTTTAAGCTCTTGCGCACAATATTTAACCATCCCCAAGACGGTTTCGGGGCGTGCGGTTCCTGTTTGGTCGTACAACCACATCTTCTGCTTAGTCCAATGCCCAAAATCATCATAAAGCTCTTCTAGGGCAGTAATGCCTTCATCAGTCTGATATTCAGGCGCATTGGGGTTTGTCCCCGAAAACATCCTAATCAGCCTTTGAATGGTTATCATAGGCTTCATCTCAAACGATGCTATGCAGACACGTTCGCCTTGCCCCAAGAGGGACAGAGCAATCTGGCTCGTCACGTCAGTCTTGCCGTGGCCATTCTGACCAGCCCAAACCGTCACCTCAGACGGGCGAAAGTAAAAGTTCTCATTGGTCTTTGGCCAAGGCAGGAAAGTTTTGGGTTCGGATAACTTCTGTCTCAGTCTAGCCTTAGCATCATCCACAAAATCTGCCGCGGGCTTGACCTTTGTTTGAGCTTCTGTATCTTCCAGGTATGCTTCAAAGTCAATGCTGTCATCTAAAAATTCAGGCACTATATCTCTCCATCCATCCAGTTTGTTTCCAAGAAGGTTTAGTTGGGTCTACAACAGAAGCAACCACTAACTTTGGCTTGTTATCCACAGCCTTTTGGTACAAGGCCTTGACTCGTTTTTCATCTGTTCCGGTAATGCTGACATTCAGCCCAATCAAAAACCTCAAGTCAAGGTTTGTAATGGAGTCATTGTGTACACAAACGTCAAACCATTCTTTGGGTAGCTCGCACGGAAAGTCATTTAGGAATACAATCTCAGGGATCATGCGCTGCTTGCGTAGGGCTATAATTTTATCGTGACCTCTCATATGGCCCCTGCAATAATGCCAGAAGAGGTTTTGGGGTAGCGGTCAGTAGTCTGCTTTTCAGCAGCAAACTGGTTGGCTTTACGCATCCAGTTGCGCCACGTACCAACCCAGTCACTCTTGGCCGCAGTAAATTCGTAATCGCGGAACACCTTTGTTTGCTCGGCATGGTCAACCAAGGGGCATTCAGTCTTCACCCAAGTCTTCATGTCGTCAGTAACCTCAAAGTCTTTGGGGCACTTCTTGGCTGGCTTCTTTGCGGAAGATGGTTCTTGGTTTATGGTTCTTGGTTCTTGGTTAGGTGGCGGTTCGTTCACGACTCGTGTACGCTTCGTGCCTTTTTCTTTACGCTTCGCTTCACGTTCGTTGGCGATTCGTTTGTTAATATCGGCCTTAGCGTGGTACTGGAGCAGCTCTTCAAGTATCCTGTCTTGGACATATCTGCCCTCTTTATCGAGCACAAAGAACCTGCTAAGGACAAACTTAACAGCCTCAATCTCAGCTTCTGTAGAAGCCCAAGTCCATTCAATTGCTTGCTCTAACGTGGGGAAAACTTCACGGTCATAGCACGAGTCGATAAGAAGCGTGTACGCTCCGTGCTGGAGCATGGTCAGTCGACCTGCTTTCTTAGCATAGTCGCCAAGATTCCTTTTGTAGTAATGCATAAAAACCTTACGTTATAGGTTGTCGTTACAGAAGAAACCTCGGCAGGACGGTAACGAATCGTCTCTTCGGGAGCTACCCTAGCCGCGTTTCAAAACATCATATCACGAAAATAAATCAGGCCGCAAGTCAGCCTTGGTGACCAGCCCTTGGGTAGCCTCTTCTATTGCCAAAGCCAGCTTAGGGGACGCCTTACGCTTGCCGTTGATCAACAGGCTAAACCATGTCAGGGATATGCCCAAGTAAGTTGCCATTTCGCTTTTTGCGCCTCGTGGCTCTTCTTTAAAGTAGTCTGTCAGTGTCATAGTTGTCCCTTTCAGTCCATCAGTATGGCACAAACTTTTAGTTAAAACAACCCCAAGTTTTACTCAAGTATTTTAACCGTTGATTAAATTGTGGTGTAATGCATGTACGCCGATACGGCGGTTTTAGGAGTGACGTGATGGACAAAGACGTGCGTAAGGTAATCCCTTACACAACCCCCAGGGGCATTCAGATTGGATGCCGTTACACCCCCCCGCAGCACCGCATAACACATGAAGAGGAAACTGTTCAGATGGCCATGCTAGGTGTTAGAAAACCCATGAAACCCCTCACGCAAGTCGTCTTACAGATGGTAGGCATCTGTTTTGGTGCGTTCTTGCTTATCCAACTCATTAAATGGTTAGGAATTTAAATGGACATCAAATCAATGACTGACGAAAAGATTGCCGAACTTGCCCAAGAGCTGGCTCATGGCGAAAAGTTTTCTGACGACGAAATTGAAGGCTTGATTCACTTCATACGCCTTTACGAAGACGCGCAGGGGATCGTATGAACCAAGAATACTACGAATGGCTAGAAGACCCTGTAGCCCAGCACGAGTACCGCAAGTTTTTACTTGAAGATGAGATGAAAAGGAGCCAATTACCCGACCCATTTACAACCGATCCACAGGATTTCTTAACAGCTTTACACAGGACTACATATGATCATTGAAAACAAATCTAAATCTTCTTTTGCCCCAGTTCCCTCTGGACTTCACTTAGCACGCTGCTACCGCATTATTGATCTCGGTACGCAAAAGAGCGAATTTGAGGGGAACGTCAAGTTTCTCCGTAAGCTCAAAGTTTGCTGGGAAGTCTTTGGCGAGGACGACAACGGAAACCCCCTTTGCACAGCCTCTGGTGAGCCTTTAGTCATCACCAAGGACTACACCATGTCTTGGGCTGATAAAGCCACCCTACGCATTGATTTGCAGTCTTGGAGGGGCAAACCCTTCACGGTAGAAGAACAGCGCCGATTTGACCTTAAAACCGTGCTGGACAAGTGGTGTATGTTGAATGTCGCCCATAAAGCCAAAAAGACAGGTGATGGCGTATATGCCAACATTGTGGCCATTACCCCTGTTCCAAATGCGGTTAAGTCTGCGGGACTTCCTGATGGCCATAACGCAGCTCAAATGTTCCAGATCAGCGATCCTGACATGGCAATGTTTGACACATTCTCAGACTTCTTGAAGAAACAAATCAGCGAGTCTCCAGAGTGGAAAGCCCAAAACAAGAAATCAGGCAGCGGGTTTGATGATATGCCTAACGATCTTGATGAAGAAGATCTGCCATTCTGAGGTGAAGCATGATCATCACTAGAGCAGAAGAATCTGGGCATTGGTATCAGATAGATGGCACCCCAGCTTACTATGTGACGGCAAAGAGTGGCGAGCAACGCTCTACAACGCTGCGTGACGCTCGCAAGCTCAACTTGCTACCCTCGGTGACCACCATCATCAAATGTGCGGCTAGCCCAGGCCTAGAGGCTTGGAAGCTCAATCAGATGTTGTTGGCGGCTTTGACCTTGCCAAAGATTGATGGTGAGCCTGAAGAAAGCTTTGTTCAAAGGATTGTCAAAGATTCTAAAGAACACGCCAAACAGGCCGCGGAGCGTGGTAGCGAGATCCATGCGGCTATTGAGACCTTCTATGAGGGCATCATGCTGGCCAACATGGCTGAGTACCAAGTGGGCGTAGCGCAGAGCATAGAAGAGACCTTTGGCCGCTTAGACTTTAAGTCTGAGAAGTCTTTTGCCAGCAAGTATGGCTTTGGGGGCAAGGTAGATCTACACGCAGAAAACGTGGTGATTGACCTTAAGACCAAAGAGTTTACAGATCCTAAAGACGTTAAGGGGTTTGATGAGCACCGTATGCAACTGGCGGCATATCGTGTTGGGTTAGGAATGCCCAACGCACGTTGCGCCAACGTGTTTGCATCGGTAACGGAGCCTGGCCTTTGCGTAGTCTATGAGTGGTCTCAAGAAGAACTTAGTCAAGGCTGGCAAATGTTTAAAGGCTTGTTGGACTATTGGTACGCTAAAAATCAACTTGGAAAGGAAATATTATGAAATTCAAACTTGAAGTGTCTGCGGAAGACTTTAAAAAAATCATCTTTGCTCTGCAAGAGCTTCCATACAGGGAGTGCAGCGATCTGATGGAAGACATTGTTGCCCAAGGATTGGCTCAAAAAGAAGAATACGAAACCTTCCAAAAGGACGTAGACATCTTTATAGAGAACTGGGGCAAGACAGAAGAGGAAGAGCTGGAGTTTGACTTCATTGAAGAAATCAAGAAGCCTTCTAAATCCTCTAAGAACAAAAGGAGCAGCCGATGAAAAACCCTTGGTTAACAGAAGATGACATCAAGCAGATCTTTTTTCAGACTAACAATGAAAACCCAAAAGGCTTCTATTCAGGCGATTTGGACATCATGGAGTTTGCTGACAAGGTCATCTTGGTGGCTTCACACCGTATTGCACAGACTGAACGAGCTATGTGTGTTCGCTTTGTTAACACCCTAAACACAAACGTGGGTAGGGCGTTGGAAGAGTACAGAGGTAATCTGTAGGTAAAAAAAAGCCCCCAGAGATGGGGGCTAATTCCTTGAAGTGGCAACTGCAAGGTTGTGGGGTAATTGTAACCTATTACTGATCCAAAATGTTTTGTTCTTCTGGTCTTGCAGACAAAACTCCAGCACCACGAGCAGCAGCCTGAGATGCCAATGGAGCAGCTTGCTTCATAAACTGTGGACGATCAGTTGCCATTTTAGTTAACAAGCCCATAGCTGGTTTGTTATAAAGCATACCGCTCAATGCAAGCGGAACAAGCGGAACGGCGGCGGCCCCAGCTAAACCTCCGGTAACGCCAGCAGCTCCAGAAGCGCCACCAAGCAAGCTTGCAGCCAACAATCTATCTGCCGTACCGCTATTGGGTGCGGCTGGCCCTAAAACCCTCATAGAGGCATCAGAAATCTTTTGCAACTCAGGCTTGCCTTTTGCCTGTCCCCTAAACTGAGTTGGGCTAAATACGCCCTCTTCTGCACCAACCATTTCGGATGATTTCTTTACAGGTAGCAAGTTTTTAAAAGCTTGATGGGTATCGGTCAAAAGCTTACCTATTTGTGGGTTTTGTTTTGTAAGCTCTTTTCTAAGAATGTCTTGAACCTTAGAGTAGGCTTGAGCAACTTCATTTTGACCCATAGCATAATTTCTGCTGGATTGCTCGCCAAGATACCTCTCCAGCGTTCTAAATTGCCCACCGCTTAAAACCGTATTGTTTTCAAGATGCTGGATAACATTCTCCACAATGTCTTTCTCAAAAGATCTGCTTTGTGATGGAACCATATCATTGGTGGTTTTTAGAATGTTATCCCACAAAGTCTCTACTGTTCCTTTTGAGTTTGCAGTTGAAGATCTGTTAACAAATTTAGCTTTTTGCAAAATTTCATCGTATCTGCTGCTAATTTCGTTTTCCAAAAATTCAACCATTGGACGGCCAGCAGGAATATCCTTGGGAACTGTTTCGCCCAAAGGCTTTAGTACCCTATTAGCTAGTGCTCGATTAAAGTCTTCTGCGCTTGTTTTGATGCCTTGGGCAACCATTTGACCAGCAACGGGTACGCTAGTAAGTTTAGCCTCTAGTCCTTGGGCCAACCTGCCTAAAACAGGAATTTCGCTTGCCAATTGGCCTGGGGTGAAATACTTCATGCCCATGTCTTTGAGCATTTGCATTTTTTCTGACACTTGTGGACTCATGGCTACTTGAGTGGCTTTTCCCAAGGCTGCGCCAGCTCCAGCTCCAAACCCAACTTGACCAGCTTTTTCCTCAAGAAACTTAGCGTAGTCTTCTTGATCAGATGTGGGTGTTAGCGCAGCACTAGCAGCACCTTGGCCAGCCATTCTTGCAGTAACAGATTTGCCCACCTTGGGAATAGCACTAATGCCTTTTTCTGCGACTTTACCAAGCTTCAAAGAAAGTGGGCTAGCAATCTCTCCCACAAACTCACCAACAGAGGATGGAGTTCCACCAATCTCTTTAAGAGTTTTGGATAGCTTTTCTACTTCTCTTGCTGGTTTGTTTATTCCTAAAAACTGTGCAGCGCCAGCAATAGGCTTTAAAGTACCCAAGGCAGCAGACGCAATGGGAGCACCAAAAGCAGCCATCTCTGGGCTGTAAATGCCGCCCATAGGATCAACATAGGTTTCGCCTGAAGCTATGCGCTTGGCAAGATCATTCTTAGAAACTTCTACTTTTTTGGGTTCCACCCTAGCTTCAGGCTCTGCGGCTTTTTGGGCCACGTATTGAGTGCGGGCAACCTCTAAAAGTTGCTCTTCAGAAGCACCCTCTGGCCCCTGAATTCTCAATATATTTCCATCAGGGGCTTGTATTCTGTAGATTACATCAGCCATTATGGTTTCTCCACGCCAAGAATTTTGAATCCGCTAGTTGATGGTTGAGAAGATTGTTGTGGAGCTTGTTTAGGCAATTCTTTAGGAGCGCTTGAAATTTTTGGCAAAGTTTTATTGGATTCCCAATGAGTTTGGTATTCTTCAGCCCGATCAGACAATCTTTTAAATCCACTTTCAATTTCTGCAACCAGCGTTCTTCTTTGTGCGTTGGTGAGGGTTGGATCAGTTAATCTACCAATAGACTTTTCAAGATTTTGGGCATCAAGATTGGAGGCTTGGCCTGGCAATCTAGGAATCATAGGAATCAATGATTTGCTGAGTGCTTCTAAATTTCTAAGAGCGGTATTATCATCTGTTCCAAACAGTCTTCCAACAGAAGATGCGTACAAGCCAGACATGACACCACTTGGTGCTTTCTCTATTTGATTTTTAATTTGACCAACTTGAGCCAAAGCAGAACTTGCTTTTACACCCTCATTGATAATTGGAACAATTACTTTTTGATAATCAATTTTTTGTTGGTCTGTAAGTTTTGACTCTTGTTCTTTTTTCTCTTTTTCCATTTTTTCTTTTTGCATGAGTTGATTAAAACTCATTTGATCTTGGCGCAGACCCAACATGATGCCTTGCATTGCTTGATTAAACTGCATTGCTTGTTGACGATCCATGTGACTTGTCATCATGGTCAACATTTGTTGGGCAAGCGTGTTGGCTTTATCTTCATCTATCAAACCTTTTGAATATTTTTTCGCAAGATTTTGAGCTTGAAGTTTAATTGCCGGATCTGTTGACATGAGGGAAATGGCATCAAATGGAGTAGCGTCTGTTGTCTCGCCACCCAACATTCCCGCTTTACGCAATTTGGGAACCATCTCAGCATACTTAGCAACGGCTTCAACAGGATTGTCAGAAATTTTTGCCAAATCAAATACAGCACTCGGATTAAATTCGTATGTTGTCTTCTTAACGCCATCTGTTTCAATTGTTTTTGGCGTGAACATTTGTTCGCCAATTAGACGCATTTTATTTTGTTTTTCACTAGAAATAATTTGCTGTATGTACTGTGGATCTCCAGTAACACGAGCTAACTCTTTTGCTTTTTCTGTATCAAGCACAAAGCCTTGTGGGGTTTCTTTATAGAGCTGGCCCATTAAGTCTTGCTTGCGTCTTTTTTCCTGTATGCCCATGCTCTCTTTGGCTAACTGGAAGCGCATCATGGCATTATCCTGCTCGCGTCTAGCTTCTTGCTCTTGCACTCCGCGAACAGCTTTGGCTGCTTGTCCAATACCCTCACCAAAAGACCCAGTAGCGGTAGGCGTCAACATGCCTTCAGCAATAGCCAAAAGGTTGGGGTTGTAGCCTCTATTCTGACGAGAATCAAGCGTAGACATAAGCCTCTGAAGGGCCATGTTGTAGCCATCATCTTCAGGCTTTTGCATATCTAGTAATGGGTTTGTTGCCATGATGTTTATCCTTAAAACTCACCAACATCCACACCGCCAACGGCGCTAGTGCCAACTCCGCCTGTATTATCTAATCCAGTTGATCCAAAAATATTATTGAATGATGGTAATTGATTAAAAATAGACTTTAACCAATTTGGATTTGTTGTTGTAATTGGTTTTCCATCTGGGCCAAGGGTAACTGTTGTAGTGCTTCCCAATCCGCTTCCAACTAATGCACCCAAGCCAGTAACTTGAGACAATGGAGATAGCCCATAAGCACCTGGTAATGGGCCTTTGTAAGTCTCAGTAGTAGATGATGGCACGTTATAGCCTTTCATCAGATTGGCTACGTTAGTAGCCTGTGTCAGAGGAGCATTGATCTTGGCTTGCTCAAAGGCTTGTTGCTCTGCACCACCCTTAGTCATAGCACCAGCACCAGCCAGTCCTAATGTCTGCTGTTGGCTAGCAAGGTTGCCTTGGATTTGACCAGCTTGGTTTTGCAATTGACCTTCATTGATGGCGGCTTGCAAGGCTTGGGCATATCCTTGTTGCAAGGCTCCGGTTTGGGCACCAAGCAGATTAGATTGCCAATCGGCAGCAGTTTGTCCTAAAGCGTTTGCATAGCGTTGGCTACCCAGTCCACCACTGCCAACAAAACCAGCCTTCAGTTGAGGCATCAGGTTACGTTGGATGTTTTGCTGTTGCAGACGCTCCATCTCATTCACCACGCCTGTGGTGTAAGGATTCATTAAGGATTGAATCTTCTCAGGGGTTAGCCCTTGAGCAACGCCCGAAACGGTCTGTTGAGCGGCAGTAAGGCCTGGCTGATACGCTGTAGCGGCACCAGGGATTGCGGCATAGCCCTGCTGCTGCAAAGCCGTCATGGGGGCTACAAGCTCTCCAGCAGGACGATTAAGCGCAGCATTACCCGCACCAGCCAAACCACTCAAGTAGTCGGTGTAATATTGGGGGGCGGTAGTGCCAGTTGTTCTTGTGGTGTTAACGTCTGGGGCAACTGTGCCTTGAAAAATGTCAGCCATATTAGCTCCTTGACTTTTTGCTCAAATAATCTAGTGGTGATTTTAACGCAGGAGGCGGTAAATCTTTAGGGCCTTTTGATCTTGCTCGATCACGAATGGAATGCATCATGTCGTATAGTTTTTGTGATCCAGCTTTAGTAGAGCCGTTACCCAAAGCGGAAACCACGTCTGCCGGGAACACAAACTCACCGTCTGCGAGCATTGCAGGAATATCATCACTCTGTCCATCACCAGGCCCTGCAACATGCGCCCCATGTCTGAAGTCGCCACGCATCTTGCCGCCGTGGTTCATCAATGGGACGGATAGACCACCCTCTGCGTACTTTTGGACTGACCCACCTTTAGCCATTAAAGGTGTAACAAGACCACCCTCTTTAGCGGTTATACCCAATATATCATCAATAGATTGGTTTTGTCCATAACTGTAATAATCTGGCATAACATTACCTTGAGAAACTTGTACTGTGCTCTGTGTGGGCATTGGTTGTGGTTTAGTATCCGCAGCAACCATTTTTTCAAATGAAGATAGCGGATTTACAAAACCTTGTTTGCTTGCTGTTGAAGTTAAATATTGAGCAGATAGCGGGGACAAAGCAGATCCACCAGATGTTGTCTGCTGAGGTTGTTGTATTACTTGTGCAAATTGCGAAGAAGTTTGCCCAAGACCATTTGCATATTGAACAGCATTTGATAGGGGTATTCCTTTTTTTACCAAATCATTAGCTATTTGTTTTTTAACACTGTCAAGCTTTTTATAAATTTCATCCGTTTGATCTGTGCTTATTGGAGGCTGTGCTCCTTCTGCATCAATTCCTGTAGGTGTATTTGCTGGTGGTAAATTTTCAGGAGGTGTCCACTCTTCTGGAGGCTCAGGCAAATCAGTTGTTGGGGCTGTGCTTACGGCTTCTTCAGGAAGTGTGTAAAGACCACCATCTGATTGAACGAAAGGCCCCGTGTTTACCGTTTCAACAGGAGTAGATGGTGCAGGAGTTGACTCAACTGGAGCAGTTATTGTCTCTGCTGGTGGAGGGGCTTCAACAGGCGTCACAGTTTGATCTGGAAATGGTGGAGCTGGTTCTAAAGGTTGTAGTGGTGATGGGGCAGATGGTAAAGACTCAATACCCGATGGTGCAACCACGGTTGGTAACGCCTCTGCACCAATAGCAGAAGAGCCAGCAACGCCACCTAGTTGAGACTCTGCGGCAATTTGATTGGCTAAAGTTAATTGTTCAGCCTCTGATAAACCAACAGCAGCCTCAGTAGCAGCCGCCTCAGATCCCATTGCAGCAATAAGCTCTGGAGCAACAAATGCAGCAGTTACAAGTGCAGCCGTCTGCAAAGGATTTTTTACTGCTGTATCAATAATATTAGATGCAGCATCAATTACGGTTCCAAGCGGATTGCCAAAAAACTGTTGGACTGCTGGAGGGCCTTGTGGCTTAATGCGTCTATCCCCATAGTGCTTAAAAGCATCTAATGGTAAATCTGGGAAATCAAAACGATGGTATCTCATACTTCTGCCATCCAGTTATAGCCTTCAATATCTGGGGCTTGCACATTAGCCCCTAATTTTTGAAGCAATTGAATAATTTCTTGATTGTCTGCATTGCCATATACTTTCTTTATTTGCATTTGTTTTAAAGCATTCCAAAATTTAGGAACAGCTTTAGCTATAGCAATTGGAGAATCTTGCGTAAAAATATGCAATTCTGCATTTTCATCAGAAATCATGCGAACAAACAAAACAGTATTACCAACTTGAAATATATGGCCAGTTTCATTTTGTAAAAACTGAGCAATCACACCCAAAACTTTTTGGGGATCTATATTGTATTTTTGGCAGTCTGCCGTAATAATTTCTGATGGTGTCATCTCAATACCTCAAATTGCTGGGTTGACGGCATTTACAAGGGCCTCTGCCCATGCTTGCCAATCACTGTAACCATCTGTTGATGGAATGGCTTCATTCACAAAAACATCAATAGCTCTTATTCCGTTACCCCAAATCTTCCAATCTGTTTGAGGATTAGGAATTTCTAGCTGCTGCGGAGCATACAACTCACACATCAGACTAGCCCAAGAATCAAACGAATGAAACCTTGGGTCATAAACAAGTGCTGGGCCTCTAATATCCACGGACATCTCCCGCCAAATCTGCATTTAAGAGCACACGCCCCAATTGATAGTCTCCACCAGCTTCATTAGACACAAACTTCAATCTAAGCTCCCGCCGCTGTTCTTTCATGTCAATTTTATTGGTGTTTGCATCAAACACATAAGGGACAGACTGAGCATCATCTGATTGTGCATAAGGACGACCTGTGACGTAAAGGGTCATATTGCCCTCTAAAACAAAATCAGGCTCTACCCTCTCTAGCCTTAACCATCTGTTTGCTCCAGTCATGGCGGGTTCTGAGGGGCCTCCAGAGACCCATCCTAGATCATTGGTCTCAAAGTAGCTTTCAATAGCATTGACGTTCTGCCCGTTGATGGCGTCTGTTCCAATCTCATGCTGGAGGATTTCAATTCTGTTTGGCGGGGTAGAAAATGTCAGAGAGGCAGTAGCCGTTGCGGTAGCCGCGGCAGACATCTGAATGCCCTGTGCATACAAAGTTGCAACAGGAACAGAGAATCCAGCACCAGTTCCACCCAACTCAGTATTGGAAGCGCTTAGAACATTTCCCACTTGGTAGCCAGCGCCTCTAGATGTTACGGTAACGGCTGTTACAGCTCCCAAAGCAACGGTTACGGTAGCCTTTGCGCCGCTTCCGCTGCCGCCAGTGAGGGTGACGTTGGTGTAGGTGCCGATAACGTAACCAGCGCCTCCAGTAATCGTTCCTAGTGTCTTGATGCTGCTGGTCTTTATGGCTGTAACATAAGTATTTGTAGGAATGCCTGACCCAGAAATGATCAGCCCTAAAACGACTTGGGTGTTGTACGTGTCTAGATACAAGAATTGGCTTCCGCTTACTGTGTTAAATGAAGAAGTAAAAACGGTAGCCGATGGAGAGGTTTGCCAATTAGCTTGCACAGGATAGTGAAAAACTTGCGAAAAGTAACCAGCCGAGCGTCTAGCGCCCAAAGCCTCACCAGCGTCGTACCAAGTGTTCTCACGAGTGTTGTAAACAATCGCATCAGTACACTCAGTAGCGTCACCCCTAGGATAGAACCACCACACCTCACCAAATCTTGGAACCTTGCTAGCCCAAACCTTTTGTCTTTGAGAATAATTTAAATTGTCAAAGAACCAATTCTGGTTCATGTTGTTAGGAATTTCCTTAACAACACCGTTGTACATCAAGAAACGGTCTACTCCGCACCAATAGTAAACACCATCGTATTCAATAGCAGATTGGCTAGACAGAATAGAAGACTGCGAGCTGATGATGTCATAACGCCAATATTGTGGGGGACTTCCTGCTCCACCGATGTAAGACACACGTACTAGGCTATCAAGGCTCCAAAACAGCCCAGAAGGCGCGTTTGAACCGCCCCTGACGGGTAACCCTTGGACAATCTTTCCTGTGGCCACGTTGACCGCATTAGCGTCAGCGGAGACCCAATCTTGAGCATTGCCCGCAGCGCAGTTCTGGATCAGACCATTGTTGCCATAAACAAAGACGTAAGGGTGAAGTGCTACCACGCCACCAGACACAGTAATATTATTGCTGAAAGTTGCAACAATGACTCCGGCGGGGATTACGCTAGACAGAGTTATGTTGGTTGTGGAGACCGAGACCACCGTGGTGTTTGGTGGGATGCTGGTTCCTGTTATGGTTTGTCCAGCGCCAATCAAAGGATTTAAAGCTGGAATAGTTACTACAGCAGTACCAGTAGAAGTAATTGTGGCGGTAAACGTGCCAATCTGTGACATGGTCGTGCCGTTAATGTCGCCAATCAAGACGGGCGTATTAAAGTCGTTGTCAACTGAGGCGAGGTTTTGCCCTGGGTGCGCCAGCAATGACTGCACTCCAGCTCCGGCAACATCATAGAAACCATCAAACTGCCAAAGGTTTAGGTTGGAAGCAGTGAAGTTTGACAGCGTAAAGTTGTTAATTCCAGCCCCAATGCCGTTATCATCAATAGTGAGCACTTGCAAACCATTGTTATAACCACTGAAGATGTAATTAAATGCGTTCTGAGCGTTAACCCAAATACCTCTTGATGGGCCTGTTAGTTGATCAGAGATGACACGATACCCGCCCATTTTTCTAGGGCGTCCACGCTGAAACCTTACCCAGCGACCATCATTGTAAAATTGTTTATCAAAGATGGTTCCGTCCCGTTGGACGCCAGGTTTGGTGTCAAGAGCAAATACCTTCTGCGTCATTAGAACACTCCGCCCGAAATGCCGCCTGTAAAGGTTCCTGTACCGCTTATGGTTAATCCAGAAGATGAAAGCGTAAACAAATTAACGCCAAGGATGGCCATTGCTAGTTCAGCGGTTGCAGAGCGATAGATGCCTGTAGAAGGCTCAGCCGCAAAGTTAAGAGATGGCGAACCAACAGAACCAGAGGCCAAAGATACATTCAAAGCACCAGCAGCTACTGTAGAGGCATTTAATAGATTTACAGAGTCGCAAAGCAAGATTACCTGCTGACCCGCTGGAACGATTGCAGTTCCTCCCCCACCCCCTGTGGTAAAGGTGATGGTATATCCAGCGCCAGTACCATTGGTTTGGTTGGTAATGTAATAAACCTGAACGGTTTGGGGGACTGTAACGGTTACGTTTCCGCTTAAGGTTCCCGTGTACTTCTGTACGACGTTTGCGGCCTCAGCGGAGGTTAGGGTATAGCTGCCAGATGTAACAGCTTTGGTAAGCTGCGTAAAATTGAACTGAGTGCTGCGTCCAAGACCGACGGTGTAGAAAGCCACACCAGAGCAGCAGATAAAGCAGGAATCAGAAGGCTGTAAAGAAATAGAAGCTGCACCATTGATTAGGTTTCCTCCAGAGGGGGCCACGGTCAAAGTGCCAGTCCCGCCATTTCTCAACATCATAAACCAATCGTTACCCAGCGTTCCCGCTGCGGTAAGGGTCAAGGTTCCTGCGCCGCTATCCCACACGTAGTAAGAGGCTCTGTCAGAAGCAATAGCGGTATAGGCAGAAGAGAATGTGGTGACGTTGTGAGCTGCATTTAGGGTGTTGGTGATAGCTTTTAAGCCATATCCAGCCAATGCACCAGCGTCTACGCTAGAAGATCCCACGCCAAAGGCAATGTTGCCCCATGTTCCTGCTATGGTGGCGTTTGTGGTGATGTAGATGTAACGCGAAGCACTGGGGGCTACGCTTGCAATAGAGTTGCCAGCGGCGTCTTTAACGGTAAAAGTGTTAGCGCCAATGTTTCGGATCAAAACGTCTTGACCCACAGAGGCTTGATTTGCGGGGGGCATAGACAAAGACAGGCCAGCAGTAGTGGCTGTAACGTCCATAATCCGAGCGGCAACATTGTCTGTAACGCCACCGTTAATAGGCCAAAACAGATCAGTATTGGCAGAAAGCGTAACGGATCTGTAAGAAACGTCCGTAGGTTGGATTACGTTTCCTGTGAAGGGCGAAATAAAGCTCATATATCCCTCGCAATCGCTTGACGATCCCCAATTCGGGCAACGTCTTCAGTTTTCAGTACATTCATGATTTGTTCATATTGAGCTTGCCACATAGGAATGCGCTCATCGTTTTTCAGGAACGGCATGGCTTGCAGGAGTGATCCATAAAGCAAAGCTTGCGGAGCATATTCTGTGAACCAGTTGCTTTGATTGGTTGCGTCTAAAGGCTGGACACGCTCGTAATAAAGCACCTCATAGGCGTAATCATCATCAGGCGTAGGCGCAATCATCCAATGGGTGTAGTCGTAATCACAATAGAAGAAAGGCACATCTTGTTGTGTAGGGTTTGGCCAATATTCTCTTAGGTATTCGTACTTTCTCAAGAATATGGGTTGGCGCACGCCGTTAACCGTCACGTTCATGGATACGGTTTTCCTCCAGCGAGCTGGCTTATCTATGACGTTTTCGCCTTGAACCATGTTGCTTGTAGCAACAGTTAGGTTTCCAAGAAACTTTAAGTCCGCAGCCATGACTTGTTCCGCCAACATGATAAATGTGGGGATCTTGTCAAGAGTCGCTTGGTCGGTACGCTCCAAATATGATTGGATGTTCTCTACCAGCGACGAATACGTCATTACGGAGGCCATTACCAGTTACCTTTCTTTGCTCCAGCCATGTTGGCCACCAAAGATGGGTACTTAGTACCCGTGCGCTTTGCGAAAGCCTTTGCGGCTTTGATCTGGTTAGGGCTTAACTCTTTTGGCTTGCCAAGACTTTTAGGGCGGGTTTTTTCCCACACGGGCTTTGTTGACATTTTAAACCTCCCATTCAAAAATGACAATGTTTATTACATAAGGGCACATTCGGATTGGCGTCTTTTTAACAGACCAGGCAGCACCTTACCCCCGCCTTTAGTCCAAAGCATCAATTGCTCTTTAGCCCCATCCCAATCTTGGGCGTTAATTTTGCGCTTTAGGGTGCTGGTTTGGAGTCTGCCCACACCTAAGTTATAACAGAAGTCCACAACTGCATTGCATTTGCGCTCGTCTGTAGCAAGTATGGGGCAGTTTTTAAGTACGCCAGGCAAGTAAGTGTGCTGTAGCTCGCCCATTAATAGATCATTAGCGGCTTCTTGGCTTATTGATGAGTCATTCAGGGTGACTTTCTTGCCATCAGCGTAGTAAGTCGATCCATATCCAATGGTGGGGATTCCAGCAGGGCAAAGATAGGGCTTTGCTCTGAAGCCCTCAAATCGCTTACAAAGCTCTGCGGCAATCTCTAGGTTCATTACAAACCTCGTTTAGCCAATGTGCGGTCAAGTATCCAGTAGTTAACTACACCAGAAAGCAA
>Ga0209188_1001367_pt1 | contig 19870 bp, 25 predicted proteins | sample C_130625_EF_Meta_FD_187307 | JGI IMG/M metagenome (GOLD analysis project Ga0209188, IMG submission 187307) | Freshwater microbial communities from Lake Croche, Canada to study carbon cycling - C_130625_EF_MetaG (SPAdes) (version 2) | ecosystem: Environmental > Aquatic > Freshwater > Lake... | reverse complement strand
AGTAACTGTTTCAGCTTCAGTTACAACTAGCGGTAGTTTTGGAGTTTTAATTTTTGCTGTGAGCAAAATTTTATCCTCTTCAACACTGATATGTAACCACCCACCGTTTTTAAGTTCTCCAAACAACATCATCTTAGCAAGGTCACGTTTGATTTCTTTATCAATAGTACGTTGCAGTGGACGAGCACCCATCTTGGAATCAAAGCCTTTTTCGATCAACCAATCAACTGCTTCGTTATTGATTTTAATACGGATACCCTTTTCTTTGACTTGATCACGCATTTCGTCAATGAACTTGTTAACGATCTTGACCATAACTGGTTTGCCAAGTTTCTTAAATGTAATAATACCGTCCAACCGATTACGGAACTCTGGTGTTAAAAATTTCTTCAAATCCACATCGCTATACTCTTTGTCTTGTGCTCCAAAACCAATAGCATTCTTTTCAGCTGATTGAGCGCCAGCATTGGTTGTAAGGATAAGGACAAGTTGCCTACAGTCAGCCTGCTTACCATTTGAACCAGTAATAAAACCATTGTCCATCATTTGTAGCAATACTGTGGCCACGTCCGGATGTGACTTTTCAATTTCATCAAATAGTAACACAGCATTGGGACTTTCTTGAATCTGCGTAATCAACAATCCTGAATTTTCTTCAAAGCCAACATAACCTGGAGGGCTACCAATCAACTTACTGATACTGTGTTTTTCTTGATACTCTGACATATCGAAACGTAGCAACTTGGTACCCAAGTGTTTAGCCAGTGCCTTGGCTGTTTCAGTTTTACCTGTACCAGTCGGTCCCATGAACACAAATGATCCAACAGGTTTGTTTTCTGATTTAAGTCCTGCCTGTGCAACTATAATCTTATCAACGATTTCTTGTAGTGCAGTGTCTTGTCCGTACACTTCTTTAGCAAGATGTCCTTGTAAATTAACAAGTCCTTCGCTTTCTTGTTCAGCAACAACTTCTTCCGGAATTTGAACCATCTTAGCAAGTTCAAAACGTATGCCTTCGGAATTGACCACCCGTTCGCTGTCCGGCATTTTTAAATTAAAACGACTACATGCAACGTCGATTAGGTCGATAGCTTTATCTGGCAATTTTTTATCTGCTTGATATTTTACACTCAGCTTGATTGCTTCTTGCAACGCTTCGTCTTTGATTTTAACTTTGTGATGTTCTTCGTAGTATTTTTTAATGCCTTTAAGAATTTGCATTGTTACTTCTACAGTTGGTTCGTCGACTGTGATACGTTGGAATCTGCGCATCAATGCACGATCTTTTTCAAAGTGCTTGCGATATTCTTCCCATGTGGTACTGGCAATAACTTTGATAGTACCTTTGCTTAGTGCAGGCTTCATCATGTTGCTCAAGTCGTTTGCACTGTTGCTGGCTGAACCAGCACCGCTAATCATGTGTGCTTCATCGATAAACAAAATAGTCTTGCCTTTTTTAGCAAGACCTTTGAGAACCAGTTTAAAGCGTTCTTCAAAGTCTCCGCGATATTTACTGCCAGCCAGCATGGCACTGATATCCAAATTAAACACTTGATATTCTTTTAAGAAATCCGGAACTGCACCTTTGACAATGTTAAAAGCAAGACCTTCTGCAATAGCAGTCTTACCAACACCTGGATCGCCAACTAAGATAACATTGTTCTTACTGCGTCGACCCATGGACAGTGCAATATTTTCCAGTTCGTCCACACGACCGATTACTGGATCAATCTTGCCTTTTTTAACCATTTCGTTGAGATTAGTTGTAAAGGCTTTGAGGGCTTTATTGCCTTGTACGTCACTTTGATCCATCTCTTCTTCTTCGCCACCTTCTAAGTTATTATTAATGAAATCGGCGAATTTATCTTTATCGATTTCTGCTTGTTGAATGTAAAAATGTGCCCATGAACGTTTTTCGCTCATCATAGCTAGAAACACATCTGTACTTTCAATGCGCTGACGCCCATTGAATAATACTTGTGTGAATGCTTTATTAAGTACACGTTCAACTACTTGTGTCTTTTTAGGCTTGGCTACAGGCCCAGCCGCAGTAATTTCATCGCATTTATTTTTTAAGTAATGTTCGAGATTCTTTTTAATATATTCAGGATCACTGCCATATCCCTGGATAGCATTTGAAAATGATTCTTCGCATAACATAGCAAACAAAAGATGTTCTATTGTTAAGTATTCATGATTAAGATTCTTAGCTGTATCGATAGCTTTTTCAAATACTGCTTGTAAATTGTCGCTTGGTTCAACCATTTAATTTCCTTTGTTTTTTCCGTGCCATCTTTAATTTTAAATCACTTACATATTCTGTAAATGTTATCCCATTCAAATGATCCAATTCGTGTTGGAAACATCTAGCATCTAGGCCTTCAAGTTCTATTATACACTGTTTACCAGCGTTGTCAAGATATGCGGCAGTAATTTTGTTATGTCTTTCAATCTTTAGCCAAAGGTTTGGAAAACTTAAACAGCCTTCTTCGCCTGTAATGAAATCGTTGTCGCCAAACATGATCCATGGATTAAAGCATCCAAACTCACGCCCGTCAGTTGTACGCATGACAAATACTCTACGCAACAGTCCGATCTGATTACCTGCCAATCCAATAGCACGACTAGCCCTCATCACTTCTAACATCTCACGTTCTATAACAGCCGCATTAACATGGTTCTTAAAGTCCCAAGGTTCTGCTTGTTGTTTAAGAATTGTATCATCTTCCGTGTGTAATTTCAGCATCAAGTTGTCTCAATCGTTCTATCAGATTTGGATTAGATATAGCTTTAGCTCTGATTTTTACTACTGCTACAAACCGACCTTTGTTTCTAGTTTGTATATTGGTAAAACCCTGTCCGTTACTTGCAAATTCAACACCCGTTTCAACCCCTGGACGAATATCTAATTCAATATGTTGACCGCTTAGTGTTCTAACACTTTTTCTGCAACCTATCATAGATTCGATAGGACTAATTTCTACGGTAGTATACACATCATCATTGCGTCTTTCAAAATTAGGATCTCCCATAACTATGATAGTTACATTAAGATCGCCGCGCTGGAGTTGTGAATGGCTGTCGTCACCTAATCCATTATATCTAATAGTTTCGCCGTGCGATATACCAGCCGGAACATTAATAACAACTGTTTGTGTTCGTCCGCTTGGTAGTTGATATTGTGCTTCTAATTGTTTGCCAAGAAAACTATCAAGAAGTGTAACTTGACATTGTATGTTTAAATCTCTATTCTTGCGTTGTTGTCGATGCATTTGTCCAAAAATATCTCCAAATGGATGGCCACCACCGCCAAACATTTGTGCAAACGGATCAAAGCCGCCGTTGCCAGTATGGAAATGGAATTGTTGTCCTTGCGGGAATTTACGTTGTTGGTCGTATTCAGCACGTTTTTGTGGGTCGCCTAAAATATCGTTGGCAACACTAATATCTTTGAATTTGGCTTGGTCTCCACCCTTGTCTGGATGATGTTTATTAGCCAAAGTTCTATATGCTTTTTTTATTTCGTCTGGGCTAGCATTTTCGCTAACACCTAGTGTTTGGTAATAATCAGTCATAGTCGTAAAAAAGGCTCCGTTTATAGTATTAATTATACTATTTTAAACGAAGCCTGTCAAGAAATTGATTACTTTTTCTTGCCGTCTGGTACCTTATCGCCTTCGACTTTCTTGTGAACTTTGATTTTTTTACAATCTTCTGTTTGCTTGCCAGTTTTCTTATCCATAACAGCTTTACCTGCTTTGTCTACTTTTGGTGTGCAAACTTCTTTAGTTTCGCCGCCAGCAAATGCTGTGCTAGCAAGTGTAATGGCTAATAGTGCTAATAATTTTTTCATTTTATTTTCCTTAAATTGCTGGCTGATCATCTTGTGGGACAATCTTTTTGCCACTTGCTGTTGTTGCTACAGGTGTTGTACCCCAACTTGCTGGTGGTGTATAACTTGTGCTTGGTGCTGGCACTGGAGGTGTGCTTCCAAAGCCGCCTCCGCTAAAGCTACTTGTTGGTGCTGGAGAACCGAAGCTCCCTGTCGGTGCACCAAATCCTGTCGCAGGTGCGCTAGGTGTTGTAAACCCGCTTGATGGTAATTGTGCTCCGCCATTATTTGCTCCTGCCATTTTCTCTTGAGTACGACCGAATGCCGCAATACCTAACACTGCTCCCATCGCGATGTGGAATAATCCAGCACCCTGTAATGTAAGAGGATTCCATTGTGTAATTGGAGTGTGTGTGACAGTTTGTAACAAACTCCATAGGATTGGAAATAGTATCATGTCGAACATACACACGACCATGTACATCCAACCCATCATTGGACGCCATTTGGCGTTCATCCAATCTTCTTTCTTTTGTTCGCTTGCGCTCTTTACTTCGTCTGCCATGGTTCGCTCCTTGGGCTATTACTATTATTTAGTACATGCTTGCTATATTTACTAGTGCTTCTAAAGCCGCATTAACTGCTATTTTTACTTGTAAATCATGTGCTGATTCGTTGATGTTCTTTTCATGGGCTAGATCTTCTAACATTTCCATAAATTCGCCTTTGCTAATTTGCCCACTAGCCAAGGCATTTTTCAAGTCATTTGCACGAGTAGCTAGGTCTTGTAAACTCGGGTCGCCTGTATTAAACAAAGCTTCTAATTGTTGTTCTACGCTCATCTTGGTTTCTTCCCTATAACGTTTTGTATAGTAACAGCGTTCCGTTCGATACTACTAAACTTGGTAGTACAATACATCATGCTAACTGGCTCTGTGCCTTTGTAACGGTCACTTAGCCCTTTAACAATTTCTGCTAATTCTGCGCTCATTTTAGTAGCTTCTTCATTGCGCGGAATACTTTGAGTGTAGTTTTTCAACTCTACAGTAGTGCGCCATATGCTGTCTACTTCTTCGACTACTTCGGGCTTACCACATTTTGACGCACCTAAGTTTGCCTGTGTACGTACACGATTAATTAACATGTATTCGTTATTATCAAATCGGGCCATCATGTATGCATCGATTAATGCACAACCAGACAAGCCCCATACTGCTAAAATTACTAATAATTTTTTCATTTGATGCTCTCAAAGATTTTCTTTTGACTATTATACCACTGAGTCCATGCATCTATTTTAATCTTACACTCTTGATACTGTCCATAGTTTTCAGTAACTACTGTAACAACTTCGCTTAGTTTAGTAGTACCTTCAGGAATAGTTTTTAAGTCTGGGCAAGATGCTTTTAATTCTTCAGGAACTTGTGGAAAATTCATCGTTACTGGAACACTGGTAGCACAAGCTGATAAGCACAATGCTAGTGCAATGATAATATATTTCATTTCTTACCTCCTGCGGCTTGATTTAAAATACTAATAGCTTCTGCATCGACCTTGCACTCTGCATCCATTTTTGCGGCTTCTTTAACAATGCGTTCTTGTACAACTATTTGCACTTCTTTGACAGTTTTTACTTTGTCTCTGTATTGTGTCTGAATAACAGTATTTGTTTCTTTAGATTTAGCTTCAGCCGCCACTACCTTTGCTTCAGCTTCTGCAACTTTGGCACGCCATGCTAATTCTGTATCATAGCCGCCGCGTAGCCATACACCTAGCACAAGTAATACAATGCCAACAGGTTTTAGATATTCAACATATCTGCCGTATACAGGTATAAACTTGCCAAACCATCCGGCAAATACTCCGGTAAGGCCAACAGCAATGATACCCCAGTAGACCCAGTTGAGTATTGCATCTGGTATAATGCTAAACATCCAAGTAAATTGCCCCATGGCTTATCCTTGTAGTACGTGTATTGCGTGAGTATAATGTTTTTGGCGATCTTCTAATCCCAATGTACCACCGTTAATACGTTTGGTCATTGTTAGAATGTCGCCTGAATCTGCAAACTGATTTAGGTTGTTAGCTTCCCAGAACCAAGCCGCACTTTGTACACAACCTTCAAATGTTGTTAGATGTTCACTTGCTTCGTCTAGAGTTTGTTCAGTACTGGCCGCATAACGACTGTAGTTGTCCTTGCCGGTTAACTGGATAAGGCCACGTCCACAGAATTTCCAACCATCACCCGACTCTTCAGGGCCGTTGCCCATACGTCCACCGTAAGCACGATTGGCAATTTTTTCTGGTTGCTGTGCGTACTGACGGGCTATGTCGATATTAGGAAAATAACGTGGCCATACTTTACAAAGACTTTCTGCTTTGTAATTTAAATTTTCTTTGATAGCACGAAAACCGCCTGACTCGTGTGCGCATTGCGCTAAAAATGCGGCCACACGCTGTACTGTATTAATATCATAGTCTGGAAGAATTTCACAAAGTGATTCGTACCAATGATCTAAGTTTGGGTTACCAGGGATAATCTGTGATAGTTTTTCTTTGGTAAAATTAAATTCAAAATCCGCCATGTGCTTTCTCCAATATTAAGGCATACCCGTCTTTTTCTAATATAAACTTAGTACCCACTTTGTTTATATTATAGTTGCCAATATACTTTGTTAGATAGATAGTTTCAGCCATGCCGTTACCTTCTAACATAATCGGGCCTTTTGTCTGTTCGTGCATTTCTTGCTTAGATCCAAAATCAACAATTTTTAAAGTGATAGGATCTTTGTGGATACGTTTTAGTGTAATTGTTTCGCTTAACAATTTGATATCATCTATATAACTACTACTAAAAAATTTACTAAAATTATTTAACCCTTCGGTTTGAACAGCATTGTCATATGCATCACCATCTAAAGGAATAGCTTTTTTTAAATTTTCTAATGTAGCTTCTTGGCTTTTAAATTCTTTATGATAACGAAATCTAAAATCATCGATACCTGTTAGTTTACTAAGTCCGTCTAACATTTCCATAATTTGTTCTGGAACATGTTTGCTACGTTCTAATTCTGCAAACACACGATATTTTCCATCATCGAGCTCGCCTGTTGTGGCTTCAGAATCTAAAATAAATTCGTATCCCATCTCTAAGAAACTTTCTAAATCTTTAGCAGGATCTCTGGAATCCACAGTAAACGTTAATACAACAGTTTCGCGATCGTCACCGATTTTACTTTGATAATTATCAATCTCAAAAACATTTTTTACTAAGTTTTTGAGATCTTTCTCTCTTAATGATTCATTAATATTCATATTATGCCGCCATTGGTGCACCGGCTGGCGGAGGTGTCATTGGTGCGCCGCCCGGTGGAGGTGTCATCCCGCCTGGCATTGGTGCCGGTGCAGTATTTAATTGATTAGCCGCATTGGTATCTAATGGTGTCGGCGGCTGTGTTGCCATGCCATCGTCGCCTAGTTCTTCGCGCATTCTGTTCATGTAACCTTTGTAGATATCAAATACTAATTTTTTAGGCATTGTAATTTCCACTACCCAGATAGGCTTACTATCCATTTTGCCTTTTTTAGTTCCTGGGCGAATATCGTCAGGTGTTTTGATTTCTCGTGCTTCTAATAGATGTGTTTTCTGATAACCAATTTTGCATCCAATTTCCATCAATCTTTTGGCCGCCATCGGGTCTGGCATCTTATCACGTGGCCACATAAAGCCTGCTGTAATCCAGTGACGTTCAACTTTAGGCCCGTACGCTAATTCGCCGTCAATCCAGTTTTTATATACGTACATATCCATCTCGTCTAATACACGTTCAAAGTCTTTAAGCGCGGCTAAACTAGTATTGTTTTCGTATAATTCTTGTATGTTCGTAATAACGTCTATAATGTCGTGGTGCATGATTTGTCCCTAGAAGCTTCTACACTTATTTAGCTGGTTCGAAATCATAACGTATCACTTTATTATTCTGTGTATTCTGTAAATACAATGTAGGACGAACGGTAGTTATCGGGCGGTCACTACAGTCGTTCTACATCCCCAATGTAGGAGACATTAAACAATGAGTAAGCAAAGAGTGAAAAAACGTTTTACGTCAGAAGTTAACGTGTTAGATTTTCAACCATATCTTCCGCAGAAAAAGCAGAGAGTAAGTCTGTATGCGCGAAGCCCGAACCAACAAACATACCTCCAAAAGTTACAAGATGAAACCAAAAGTATCGTCTTGGCTATTGGCCCAGCAGGCACGGGCAAAACCATGCTGGCTGTGCAGAATGGTATCAAACAGTTTCAGGAAGGTTTAGTTGATAAGATCATTGTTACAAGACCCGCCGTTTCCGTGGACGAGGATCTAGGATTTTTACCAGGTACGCTAAATGAAAAAATGGCACCCTGGACAAGACCTATATTTGATGTTCTAGGAGAGTATTATCAAACCAAAGACATCGCTAAGATGTTAGAAGAAGGAGTGATAGAAATAAGTCCACTAGCTTACATGCGTGGACGCACATTCAAGAATGCCTATATTATTGCAGATGAAATGCAAAATGCGACAATCAATCAAATGAAAATGCTACTGACCCGATTGGGAGAAGGGTCTAAGATGGTAGTGACAGGAGATTTGGCGCAAGCAGATCGTGTCAATGATAATGGATTAGTGAACTTTTGCGGCTTATTGACCAGCAAGACACTAAAACATATTGACATTGTGCAATTTGACCACAAAGATATTGAACGTCACAATGCAGTTAAGGAGGTGTTATCGCTGTACGGTGATTAAACCAACGTCAAAAGAATAGGGGCGTTGTTGCCCCTATTTTTATATCTGTGTTACTGGTATACCCGATTTTTCAAGAAACGTGACACCACTAGTATCCCTATAAGAGTTCCTATATAGAACACTGCCAATACCACTTTGGTAGATAAGTTTGGCACAGTCCAAACATGGAGCATGGGTAATAAACATAGTAGCACCCATACCAGATTCGTTAGATTTAGCCAACTTGGCAATTGCGTTAGTTTCAGCATGAAGTACCTCAGGTTTACTTTTAAGTGTGATAGTATCGTCACTATGTTGAATAACATCTTCGCAGTCATTATTCCAACCGCTAGGCATACCATTGTAGCCTATGCTAATAATACGGTCGTCCTTGACTACAATAGCACCCACATGCAATCGCTTTGCTGAACTTAATTCTGCAAATCTTTCAGCCACATCCATGTAGGCAATTATGAATTTGTCCTTCATATGGTAGTGAGTCTAATCAATACCGACGACAAATTAATCTCTGGATCCATTACAAGTGTATGATCAATCATGCCTTGTTTGATAATATGAACTGCTTTGAATTGTTTTGGCTCATCACCAAATATTTCAACGTTGTCATACAACCAACGAAAAATATCACTCATTTCTTCCGGTCTAGCTTTGCCACATAGCAGTTTACGTGCTTCGCTAATCTTGCCCTTTTTAAACAATTCGACCATTTCAAACTTGTAATCTAAACTGTTTGCATCTTCCTTATGAGGAGCATGTAGCGCACCTTCACTGGTATTTTGTTGTAGCATGTTAATACATTTACGCAAGTCTGGGTAGGTTGCACTCACATACAAATCCAATGTTTCCAGATCAAACTCAATATTTTCTTCCACTAGGATTGTGGCCGAACGTGCTGTAAATTCTGTTTGGTCTAGTTTAGTAAAATGAAACTGTTGACAACGACTGTGCAATGCCGGCACTACCATGTTGGGATTATTACAAGTAAGAATAAAACGGGCAAAGCTACTGTATTCTTCAACAATGCCTTTGAGCGAGTCTTGTGCTTGCGGACTAAGTCGATCTGCTTCGTCCAGCAATACAACTTTGAACGGACCCCAAGCAATGCTACTGATAAACGGAACAATCTTATTACGTATAAAATCAATACCAGTTTCACGTGACGCATTAACCTCAAGCACATCAGCTTCTTCGATGCCAATTTCATTAACCAACATCTTGGCCATGGTAGTTTTGCCAATGCCTGGAGGACCACTTAGTAACAAGTGTGGAATACTTTTGTCTTTGATCCAGCTTTCCACTTGACGTTTTTGCCCGCCATCACGCCACACATATCCGTCAATGGTGCCTGGACGATATTTTTCTACCCATAATTCGATCATTGTATTACTGGCCTTTGAAATGTTTTAACTTTGTCTCTACTTGATGAAATATTATCAACCATTCGGTTGTAATCTTCTTCACTCATAGCACTTTTATAAATGGTCAACGCCTGTGCCATCATAATAGCCGCTACTTCCATAGCGCCATGTTCTGCGCACATGTGATCTGCAAATTCTAAAAATGTGTCGTACAAGCGTTGCAATTTGGCATCGTTCATACTAGTTCCTCTGCAATGCCCAATACTTCTGCTAGAACTAACAACAAGCCAGCGGCTTGAATGTATGGGTTCATTTCTAACCAACCGCCACCTGCAAGTGCCAAACCAGCCGCAATTCTAAATACACTCTTGATCATGCTAACACTGGTATGCGTAAAAAACTTGTTAGGTGCGCTTGCTGGTTCTGCATCTAAAACACTTTTTGCTTTTTTAATATCGTTTACAGCTTCTTGATGTGTGCTCATAATAATCCTCCAATAATGTTTATTATACAGGTGAAAACAGGGCTAGTCAATAGCCCTGTTGCTCAATTTCAAAATTTATTGTTCGAAGCTTGGTCGACTAAACGTACTTGGATCAAATGTTTGATGAGTAACCTGCCCATGAACACCAAAAGTATCTTCGGCAGGAGGCTCTTCACTAACGACCAAAATAGCTTTGATGTCAGCACGTCTGATAGTAAGCTCAGTACCATCTTCCTCCACAACAATAACCCCACGGGTCCATCGCCCATGTTCAAGTAAGATCCATTCGCCAACTTTTACATCTTTTTGTTCAGGACCAATCGCCCAAACACGACCCCATCGATGTCTAACACCTTCTGATTTACCATCATCGCTAGGAAGTACAATACCGCCTTTGGATACTCGGGCATCAAAATTCATATCTGTGACCAAAACATTGTCACGAATTGGGATGAGCTTTCCTGTTATTTTACTAGATAAACCTGCTTTAATTGCTAAACTCATACACCGCCCGATGGATCATTCGCTTGCTGTTTTTCAGCTAACAATTCTTCGCGTGTTTTAATAATTGCACCGCCTGCCCCTAATTTGTCGCCACGGGCATTGACTCGCATATTGCCAACAGCAATAGTCATTTCGTTTTGGTTAATCAGTTTACCCATATCAATCTCTTTGCCTTGCATTGTACGATAAACTTTTTTTGGTTGTTCTTTCATTCCCATATTAATCTCCTGGATTATAGTATTACTTATCTACGTAATTCCTGCTAGTATAAATTTATGTCAATCAATATTGCCACAGGTAAAATTGAAAGAAATAATAGTTTTGCGAATATCTGAATGTATTTCCGGCGCCCTATGAATAACATAGCTGGGAAATAAAATAATATCTCCTTCTACTACATCGGGCGTGATTATATTTTCTCTTGACAATGGGTCCCGTATTTCTGTAATAGGACTAGCAGTATCTAATTCCAAGTAATAAATTCCCACCCATGTTTCTCCATGACAATGCCATTTATGAAAATCGCTTTTTATATACTGTTGAAACCACAAATTTCCTATATTAACTCCGGTATAGCCTACATTGTGCATCATCTGTTGTAGTTTTCTTCGAAGTATCGGATAAAATAATTTAGCCCACGATCTATCCATATTTTCACTATCACGCCAATCTACTTTGCTTACTCGGTCGGCTGTATGGTCCCAGTCTACTGGACGCGGCGGCTCTAATGGTAAATCTTGGATAAGACTCAATATCTTATCTTTAATTACTGTATGTTGTTCTATCTTATCTACCAGATAAAACGAATTCATATGGTGCTTTTGCATGTTATCTTAAAAATTCCTGCCAGTCTAAATTATATTTGATACTGTCTATTTTGTGTACGCCTATCAAATACAGCACATAACTGGCAACACTCGAACCTCTGCCTACACCCCAAACTACATTATTTGCCTGCATAGTATCTACAAAGTACTTGAGCCATCGCAATAAATCCATCATGTTGCGTTCTTTAAACGCGGCCAATTCTTCGGTTACTCTAGTGTGTTGCGGATCCCATGGCGGAGTTTGTTCCCATATCCACGCTTCGATATCTAAGGTTTTATACTCATCTGGCATACTCCAATTACTTTGGCAAGCCGCATCGTAGTCATTTACTTCAAAATGAGTTTCGTAAGGTTCTAGGAATTTGAACCCCAGTTGGGTTTCTAAATTTTTAATTTCGTCTGTTCGTTCAACAAGCATGGTGTCGTTGACATCAAATCGATGGCTTTGATATAAAGCATCAAAAATATCTTGTTCGTTGAATACAGGATTGGAATACTTGTCTAGGCGCATAGCCTATATTTTAACTGAGCTTGATTAGATTGTCAAGGTTTTTATCTTTCATTTGTTGCTCAATCATTCGGCGATTGCGTTCGCCAAGTTCAATGCGTAACTCATCTAATACATTGGCAATTTGTCTTTGAATATCTGGATTACGAGTCATAAAATACTTTTTAGTAAGATCGCTAATCTTACTATGAACTTCTTGATCTTTTAATCCAGATAAATCACCGACTAGTGGATGCATTAGTTATATTCGCCGATATAACGAAGATAGACGTTAGCACCTGCATCACGTGTCCATGCTTCAATAACTTTTGGATTATCACCCGTTAGTGCTGTAATTGTTGTAACAACAGTTGTATTTGAACCACCGCCAGTTGGATTAAATGACACGCTTGGACTACTAGTATATCCGTCACCAAAGTTAGTAACATTAATTGCGCCAACTCCAAATGTCATAACAACACGGGCGCCAACACCAATACCAATTAATGGACTTGTTGAATACGAACTAGTTCCTAATGGTAATGATAATGTTCCGCCTGAGATAACAATTAAGCCACCAATTGGGCCGGTATTATCTGCTGTTGTAAATGTTATAGTAACACCACTTGCAGTTGCTTGAGCATTTGCACTCATAGTGATTGTACCTGCACTTGCACTAAATGATAGTACTGTAGTGCCTGGAGGAATACCAGCGCCTGTAATCGGCAAGTTTGCCACAATATTTCTAAAATCTGTGACGTTAGTTAAGTTAGCTTGCGTGTTTGTTGTGTTAGCAGTAAATGTTTGATTCAATGCACTAACTTGTAAAATAATACCAGTGTTTGCATTAACAATAATTTGATCGTTTAGTTTATAACCATTACCCGAATAACCACCTTGGATTGTAGCACTTACACAAGTATAGCTAGCCGTACCAATAGCTTGGCTACCGTTTGTTTGTAAGCCGCCGCCGCTGAATACAACAGTGGCCGCACTGGTGTATCCTGTACCTGGACTTCCAACCACCGCAGTTGCCAGGCTTTCTCCGCCAACTGTAATACCTTTTGTACTTGGACTATTTGGTAATGTTGGGAAAGCAACATCATAACGAATGGTACCTGCATTTTCTGTTGAGAAGCTAGGAATACGAACAGCAGTTTGGTCGCTGTATAGCATTACACGTACAGCCGCATATTTGCCAGTTGTCGGCCAATTTTTAAATGTCAACGTAGCGTTAGTAGCAAGTGTGACGCTTTGCAATGGGCCGTTAGTTAAACTAATATCTGTATTAGTAACAACAGTACCTAAATCTAAAGACGCACCATAAAATGTTTTAATAACAGCATTTGAAAGAACATTTTGACCAAAGTCGTTAGCCGAATTCTTAAATGCCGCATTGTTTTGAAGTGCGGTAATTTCAGTACTGGCTTGACCTAGTCCTGTTTTAATAACACCAAAGTTATCTCTAAAACCTTGGCTATTATTGTCCTGCCCTGCGACAGGGTATGTGGCATCTACTGAGCCAAAGTTGATTAAACTTGCGGTTGGGTTTGGCATACTATCATCCTATATATTTACTGTGTATTTATCGTTCGTTACACTATGGTACTGTGATTCTTAAACACAAGATATTTATCGCTAGAATATCCGGTAACGGAATCTATAATATAGCGATCTGCGGTATAATCCAGGGATTTAAAGTCAAATCCACTGTATTTTATGTTTATCATTATATCATCAGCAGTTCCCGGTTTACAATAACACAACGGAACAGCTAATTTAAATCCTAATTGTTGCTTTTCGCCCGGCTGTATACTTCGCATCCATAAAGGAAGATAGTTTCTTTCAGTGTCTCCGGTATCTGCAAGATTATTTCTCCAGTTTGTTACGCTGTTTATATAATGCTTTTTAGGAGAATTATCCGAAATATTATATCCTGTACTATCAATGGTCACGCTGTTAATAGGTCTATCTAGCCACGATTCTGACAAATTCATAACAGACAAATTACTAGGATCTGTCCAAATTGCATCGCTGATATCACTAGTTAACTTATAACGATCTCTTACATTATTAGTGATAAATTGTGAAGGTGCAACACCGTTGGGCTCCAGCGGGTCGATTATTTCCACATATATAACTTCATATACAGTTGTTCCGTCTTTTATAGCAAGTGCTTTTTTAACTTCTCCAAAATGGAAACGTTTGCGCTTGTTGTTCAACCCCATCGCACCTAAAAATTTAGCAGATTGTGCTGTTTCTATTCCAGCATAAATCAACATTGAAAGATCTTTACTAACTCCAAAGTTTAAATCGCCGGGTCTAAAAATACTTGAAGTTGTAAAAATATTAGTGTCCGTGATGAATTTTCTAAAATTTGATCTTTGTATTTGATCTAAGAATGGTTGAGTTTTTAAATTACTGTATAATTTCTGATTTGGAGTAGTTACAGTTATTAAAAAATTTCTGGTACTGCTGGTTAAGCCAAACTGATCTTTTACTAGCACTGTAAATTTATATCCCCTGTCAAAAGTTGTTGATCCTTTGTCTATACTGAATAGGGTAGAATTGCTGTCAAATATTATAAGTCCTCTCTTACCAATAATATCGTATTGATGAGTGTTGTCTACCGTAGTAAAGCCAAGATCTAAAGTAAATACTCCGTTATCGATAGTTGTAGTTCTAGATACGTTAGCACTACCAAATTGACTAACCTTGCCAGTAATTTCTCCGTCACTGGCCAGCGTTAGTCCTGGCGGCAAACTACCGTCCGATATAGTGTAAATTAAATTTGAATCAGTACTGGATCCTGCAACTATTTGCAAATCTGAAACAAAGTTGGCCGCAATTTCGCCCAGGTTAGAAGGACTAGACCAAACAATAGTGTTGTCTATTTGACCAATAATTCGTAGTGTAAAAGTTCTAGTAGAGACCGCAGGTTGTACGTCATCACCTTTTCTAGAAGCAGTAATTGTAAAAGTATATGTTTTTGCAATAGATGGTTGAAATGGAATACGGCCAGCTAGGTATACAATATTCCCTACTGGATTAAATGTTAACCCTGGGGGCAAGTTTTCTTCGCTATCAATAGTAAAAATTATCGGATAACTATCAACTATATCTAAACATTCCAATGCAAATGTAACATAGTTATCAGCTCTACATGCACCTAAATTATTATTGGTAATCCATATTGGTTCTTTTAGATATGTAACGTCTGCTGTAAATAATTCGCTGTCGTCTGTAATTTGTGTATAATCTGAACGGAAACTTTCTTCGCCTATGACAAAGATGGAAAATTTACGTTTTACAATAACACTACCCGTTGAAACACTTACTAAGAATTCGTAAGTTTGATTTAAACTTTTTGGAGGTTTGGTTGGAGAGCTGTAATCAAAAATAGCAGTATCGAATATATAACTGTCATAACCGCTCGAGCTTCTCAAGCCAAAATCATAATATGATGCATCATAAAAAGAATTGTCAAATGTACCATCTCCCGATGTGCGTACTTCAACACTAGGAACCGGTGATACAATACCAGTCAGTAAACCATTCGGTAGTAGGGTTACACCAGGCGGCAATTTGCCATCACCTGAACTAATAAAATATGTTAGTGGTTCGTTGTCAGGATCAAACGCATTAAGTTGATAATTTATTACAGTTTTTCCTAATGCAAATTTTTGCCCTCGCACACCAACAGGAAGTAATCCGCTTGGAGTAACAATTGTTGGTAGTTGGCCACCATTTACAACAATATTAAACGTTCTATCAGAAATTTCAGTACCTAATTGTGCTCTAATACAAAATGTAAATTTAGTAGTTCTAGCAACATTGTATGGATTACCCGCAATAAATGCTCCATTGAGTACTAATCCTTCAGGAAGTTTGCCTGAAATTATTTTAAATGTAGGAAGTGTTGGATTTGTTATAGTAGTTGGAAATGATCTTGCAGTAGCTAAATCAAATGTTGGATTAAATAAATCTGCACGTTCTACTGCTACAAACGCATCTTTTTGTAGTTTAATAGTATCGGTATTACGTAGAATTATATCAGATAAAGATGTGCCAGCAACCCAGTTATATTCCTCAGTAGGCCATTTTTGATTTTCCCAGTACAAATTATCGCCGTCTCTTATTTTAACAAATTGATCGGATATAATTTTATGGAATGTTTGACCTACCATTGCACCAGGATAACGATTTTCTGCTAGTCCGCCTACCCACAGTTCGACTTTATCAATGTCAATATATGTATTTTTTAATGCTGTTGCTACCGTAACATCACTGGTAATGTCTGAAAAATTCTTATATGCAGGTAAACCTAACAAGGTACGCATCTGATTTAATAATGGTAATCCTAAATCTCGGCCACGTTGAATATTTGTTGCGGCTAAATCTAGTGCGGCAGGAGGAGCGTCTAACAAATTACGCAAATCTTCAATAATATGTACGTCTAATTTATTTGTAATGTCCGCGGCCAGTTTACGCAAGAATCCGTCTGCACCGCCATTGCGTTCATAGTTAGGACCTTGAATACCAAATGCTTCAGCTAATGACAGCGCCTCTGTAATATTTCCTTGTTCGTCTATACGATCCTGCGCACCTGATACAATACTATGACCAAATCGTAGTGCGGCCGCTGAAAATTCTATAGGTATACTTGCATCAACACTTTGTTTAAATCCTGCGTATGCAGGTACAGTACCTATAACTTTTGGCAACCATTCGTCGTATGTTATCTTTTGGAATTCAGCAATAACAATAGCACGGGCACGTTGATATAATCTTTCCCCGTCCCAAGTTGGATGTAATGCAGTCAAGTAGTCAACTATCTTGTTATGCTCTCTTAACCATAGAGTTTGCATACTTAATAAATCTGGATTTTCATTGCCTCGAGGATCACCTAGTATATAATTGCCTTGACCATCAACTGGCGGGTACATACCATTTTGAGAAGTTCGTAATTTACCAGTTGTTGCTACACTTCCGCCTTCACGCAAAATAACAGGATTATTAAATGATGTTAGGCCTTGAGCTACACCTGGTGGGTACGCTACACCGTAAACAACACTAAGATCAATCCAGCCTGTGACATCATTTATTGTACGTCCTGGAACACCGTTAGCACCTGTACCCGGTGCTAGTTGATTTCGAGCAACTGGAATAAAACTTCCAGGTGTTAAATTTTCATCCCCTGCTGGAACAGTTACTGGAATAAATGTGTGACCTTCACGTGCAAATTCTAAATCGTGCGTTAAGAATTGTCCAAACGCATACATAAATCCACTGTATCCAGTTGGGTCAAATTCTTCGCCTTCGTTTACACGGTCCCATACCACATTATTACTAATAGTTCTAGGGTTAGGTAAATCAGTGCGCATGGCATATATGCCGTCTGCATAACTGTTTATTTCAGCACGGGCAAATAAAGATCCTGCTGAATTACGTAATGGTGCTGTTGGATGATGTCCAGTTCCATCATAAGGTGGAGGTGTTGGAGTACCAAACTGTGGAAGTATTGGTAAGGGAATATTTACAACCACACGTTCTTGGAATGTTCCGGCATCGAATAAAGTCGAACCCCCGTCAAAAGTTGTCCTTGCGGTGTCTAGTGCAAGATTTCCAGTAAGGCCGGATACACCTGGTAATGTGTATCCGGATGGTTGTGTCCAAATATTAAGCATCTTTTAATTCCGGCAATTTAGACAATTAAATTATACCAAAGTCTAGATTATTTCTAACTAATGGCCCTAGACCAGATGAAGTGTACCCCATGTCTAAATCTATATTATTATAATTTCCTATAACAACACCCATATCTATATTGAAACTGTTTGTTTGCATCAGCATGGCAAACATGGCATCCAGTACATCGACACGAATCCCATATATTGTAGTTTGCACATCTCCTGTTCCTACGGTATCGATCAATCTACGACCGTTAATATTTAAATCACCACCTAATGACGGTGCTGGGTCGTTAACAACTCCAGCCGCACTTTTTAAATCGATAATATTTACGCCAGGAACAATGTTAATACTGTTATCACTACTGGTTAAACTTTTAAATTCTGCGGTAGTATCGTTTTTATCTTTAAAAACACCCACTGTTGAACTAATAATTGTACCGTCAGCAGTTCCATAAATGCCGGGATCTGTGGGATAACGTAGTGTAATCTGTGTTGAAGAACTGGCGGTGCAGAACCAATGTCCGTTATACAGTGTATTCGTGTTGCCAGTTAGATAGAAATATTGATTAGCTACCGGTATAACACTTTGCTGACTGATAATTAGTGTTACTAAAAATGGGCCAGTGCCTGTCTTAGTTAAAAAACGATTAACAACAATGGTGTTTACACCCAAGTTTGATGCTTGGGAAATTGGAATGTCAGTTCCAAGCAACGAAAAGTTTTCGTTAACCTTCTTAAATGCCGTACGCAAGTCATCACCTGACCCGTCGTTTGCATAACTTCCTACATTAATCGTTTGAATTGGCATGTTTGCGCTCTCTTTAGTATATTTACCGTATTAGACTACTGTGACATACACGTCAGTGGTTGTTGTTCCAAAACTTCTGCAAGTGAATACATGGGTAGTACCATTCCCAATAGCAAACGTTGAAGTGTTGCCAATGGTGTTGCCGTTTGGTACGCCGTATGTAACTGTACAAGACGCACCGCTGGTGTTTGATAGCACTAAATCTACTACTTTGCCGACAGCAATATTACTATGTGCTATGGTTATAGTACTGCCTGCGGCTGTGGCTCGGACTAGTCTGTCAGTGCTATAATTTAAAGTAACTGTGCCTGCACCTGCAACTGACCCTGCACTTCTAGTAGTACTTGTCCCAGTGTAGGCTGTGGTTTGAACAGTTGCATCTGGGAATGTTAGTGCACCATCATTGCCAAAGGCCCATTGATATCCAGTACTAGCAGTAAAATTAGTACCTATGAATAGACCAACATTGTCTACCTGTATGTATTGTTTGCCATCTGGACTAACAACTCCGCCACCGCCTGTAGGTGCTACTAACCAACTTGAACCATCTCCAGATCCTCCAGCAGGCCCTGGATAACCATTGCGGATTAGACCACCGGTTGGTAATGTTATGTTACCATCTGCTCCTAGGGTAACTGTTTGACTACCATTGGTCAACTGTGTCTCACTTGCACCCCCGGCGTACAGTTCAGTGAAGTTGGCATTTATTTTAGTAAATGCTGTACGCAACGGATCACCGTTTTTGCTATTGGCCGCTGTTCCTGTGTTGATAGTTTGTTGTGCCATTATACTCTCCCGATAGCTACTTGGATAACTCCAGCTTCGCCGTTGTCTTTGTCTTCCAGTGCCTTGCCAATAATGCTACCCAGTTTTGGATCAGTTGCTTTTACAGCATAGCCCGGTGTACTGCTTGTTGTCAACATGTCGCCTTTCTTAACACGGCCCACTACCTTACATGGCACACGACCAGCCAATGCTATACAAACACGCACACCAGTCTGGCCTTCGTTCATTATGTAGGCTGGGTTAGTTGTTACCACACCAGCTGAACGTGTGTCGTTCATTGCATCAGTAGTTGTAACTTCTT
>Ga0209188_1001365_pt1 | contig 19908 bp, 10 predicted proteins | sample C_130625_EF_Meta_FD_187307 | JGI IMG/M metagenome (GOLD analysis project Ga0209188, IMG submission 187307) | Freshwater microbial communities from Lake Croche, Canada to study carbon cycling - C_130625_EF_MetaG (SPAdes) (version 2) | ecosystem: Environmental > Aquatic > Freshwater > Lake... | reverse complement strand
GAGATCGTCGAAGACACCGCCGTCGCGATCGACGACCTCCCCGCCTACATCGCCGACTTTGATCGGCTTCTCGCGGAGAAGTATGCAATAGATTGCATCCACTACGCCCACGCCGGCGCCGGCGAGCTCCATCTCCGGCCGCTGTTCGACCTCCGCACGGTCGAGGGCTTGAAAATGTTCCGCGACGTCGCCACCGACGTCGCGCTCCTCGTCAAGAAATACCGCGGTTCTTTGAGTGGCGAGCATGGCGACGGACGGCTCCGCGGCGAGTTCATCCGCACGATGGTCGGCGACGCCTGCTACGAGCATCTCGTCCGGGTGAAGCGGCTGTTCGATCCGCACGGGATTCTCAATCCCGGCAAGATCGTCGACACCCTCCCGATGGACACGCAGCTGCGGATCTTGCCGGGGGAGCCGGAGCCGAGCCACGAGACGGTGTTCAATTTCGACGCCGTGCAGGGGGTGCTGCGGGCGGCGGAGAAGTGTGGCGGCGTCGGCCAGTGCCGCAAATCGGCCGAGATGGGGGGGACGATGTGCCCCAGCTATCAGGCGACGCGCGACGAGAAGGACACGACCCGGGCCCGGGCCAATGTCCTCCGCCAGGCGCTCGCCTCGACGGCCGGAAGCCCGGGGGCCAATCCCTGGACGACGCCCGAGCTCGCCGAGGTGATGGATCTATGCCTCTCCTGCAAGGGCTGCAAGAGCGAGTGCCCGTCGAACGTCGACATGGCAAGGCTCAAGAGCGAATGGGAGCAGCACTGGATCGACGCCCACGGCATCCCACTGCGGACGAGGCTCATCGCCGACACGGGGCGGGCGATGCAGTGGGCGGCGCGCGTTCCCTGGCTCTACAACACCCTCGTCACTGCCCCGGGAATCTCAGGGCTGCTCAAGTGGGGGATGGGATTCGCGGCGGGCCGGTCGCTCCCGCGTGTCCATGGCACGACGCTCTCCGGCTGGATGCGGAGCCGGCCGCGGCGGCCCGGCAGGCTTGGTCGTGTCCACCTCTTCTGCGATGAGTTCACCGACACCCTCGACGCTCCAGTGGGGATCAAGGCCGTCGAGCTTCTCGAGCGACTCGGGTATGAGGTTTCGATCCCCGATCATGTCGCCAGCGGCCGACCGCAGATCTCGAAGGGGCTCCTTCGTGAGGCTCGCGGGCTGGCGATCGAGAACGTCCGCCGGCTCGATCCAATCATCACCGACGAGGCGCCGCTGTTGGGGATCGAGCCGTCGGCGATCCTCGGCTTCCGCGACGAGGTGCCCGATCTCGTGCCGCGCGACATGATCCCCGCCGCGCGGCGGCTGGCCGGGCGTGCGCTTTTGTTGGATGAATTTCTCGCCCGTGAGGCGGCGGCAGGGAGGATCGGCCCGGATTCGTTCACCGACGAGCCGCGCACGATCCGCCTCCACGGCCACTGCCACCAGAAGGCACTGGCCTCGATCCAACCGACCGTGACGGCCCTGTCGATTCCGCGGAACTATGCCGTCGAGCCGATCCCCAGCGGCTGCTGCGGGATGGCCGGCTCGTTCGGCTACGAGCGGGAGCACTTCGACGTCTCGATGCGGATTGGGGAGCTCGTTCTCTTTCCGGCGGTGCGGGCCGCGGCGGCCGATGTGGTGATCGCCGCCCCGGGGACGAGCTGCCGCCACCAGATCAAGGATGGCACCGGTCGCACGGCCCTCCATCCGGTGGAGATCCTCCATGCGGCGCTGCGGCCTTCTGGGTGATCGACCGCCGGGGGCCTGCTACGATTGGCCAAACGGCGCGTCGAGGCGGGCGGCGCCGGCGGTCACCGGCGGTGCACTTCAGCCACAGCCCGCCAGCCTCCTGTGTTGATGCCGATGGAGATTCAGCAACCGCCGTCACGACGCCCGGTCGTCCTCGTCTTCGCGCCCCATTACTGGCCGGCGTTTCGGGCGGGGGGAGCGGTCCGCACGCTCCGCAACATGGCCGCCCAATTGGGCGACGCCATCGACTTCCGGTTCTTCACGCGCGACCGTGACGTCGGCGACACAACGCCCTATGCGGGCATGACGCCGGGCCAATGGGGCGGCGTCGATGGCGCCCGGGTGATGTATGCCGGGAGTCGCCAGCGGAGCCTCGCCGCGGTGGCGCGGATGATCCGGGAGGTCGATCCGGACGTCGTCTATCTCAACAGCTTCTTCGACGCGAAGTTCTCGCTCCTGCCGTTGGTAGCCAGGCGACTCCGGATGACCGGCCGGGCGGTGCCGTGGGTGATCGCGCCCCGGGGGGAGTTTTCCAAAGGGGCCCTGGCCCTCAAGGCGTGGAAGAAGAAGCCGTGCATCGCCTGCTGCCGGGCGGTTGGCCTCCATGCGGGGGTCATCTGGCAGGCATCGAGCGATCTCGAGGCTGTAGACATCCGTCGGGTGATGGGGGAGGGGGCGCTCACCAGGGTCGCCGCCGATCTCACCGAGCAGGTCGGGCCGCTCCCCGGCGTGTCGCCGGAACGTGCCGGGCCGATGCGAGTCTGTTTCCTCTCGCGGCTGTCGCCGAAGAAGAATCTTCTCTATGCCATCGACGTCATCTGCCGGGTGCGTCAGCCGATCCGCTTCGACATCCTCGGGCCGCTCGAGGATCCGGCCTACTGGGAAACCTGCCAGCGGGCGATCGCCCAGGCGCCGGCCGGCTCGACGATCGAGTGGAAGGGGGAGGTGCCCCACGAGGATGTCCGCAAGACCCTCGCCGGCTACGACCTGATGCTCTTCCCCACCCTCGGCGAGAACTTCGGGCACGTCATCTTCGAAGCGCTCGCGGCCGGCGTCCCGGTCTTGGTGAGCGACCAGACACCGTGGCAGGATCTCGACGCCCGGGGGTCGGGGTGGGTCCGCCCGCTCGAGACGCCACAGGCCTTTGTCGACGTCCTCGAGGCAGCCGCGGCTCGCGATCCGGCGGCGCGGCGGACCGCGGCGGTGGCCGCCCATGCCCACGCCCTCGAGGTGTCGCGTTCGGCGGCCGTGCTCGGCGCCAATCGGGAGCTGTTTCTCGACGCCGCCCTCGATTCGCCGCCGGCCGGGTGACGGCACGGCGCACGCCCGAGGTGCCCGGTGGGATGGTATGCTCCGGCCCGTTGGGGGCGACTGGATCGGAAGGGGCACGCCGCCCCTGTCGACCGCCCCGCGAGTTCCATTCCCGTCCGAGGAGTCTTCTCATGCCTCGCTTGCCTGCCCTGTTCGCCATCGTGCTGGCCCTTGCCGCCGGATCGCTCCGTGCCGCCGACGACTACGACTACGACCTCGTCCATTCGTCGGTCGGCTTCAAGGCCCGGTTCCTCGACATCAGCTGGATCCAGGGGCGCTTCAATGACGTCTCCGGGAAGTTCTCCCTCGACCGGCAGGATCCCTCGAAGTCGACCTTCTCCCTCACGATCAAGGCCGACAGCGTCGATACCGCCAACGCCGCCCGCGACGAGCATCTCCGCCAGCCCGACTACTTCGACACCAAGCAGTTCCCGACGATCGAGTTCCGCAGCACCGCCGTGAAGGGGATTTCCGACGGCTACGAGGTGACCGGCAACTTCACGATGCACGGCATCACCAAGCCGGTAACGATCTTGCTCGTCGGTGGCAAGGAGATCGAGGCGATGGGGAAGAAGCGTGTCGGCTTCGGCACCGAGCTCAAGCTGAAGCGGAGCGACTTCAACTTCGACAAGGGGCAGATCGGCAACATCGGTGACGAGGCGATCATCATCATCGACTGCGCCGGCCAGCGGGACTGACCCGGTGCCCGACGTGGCGATGGTGGTCCGTGCGGTGCTGGGCGCGTTCGCGGTGGCCGCAGCGCTCGGCGCCGTCGGCACCCGGATCTCGCGGCGCGAGCCGGCCCTCGCGGCGGTGGCGGTGATCGTGGCCTTCGTCTGGGGAGTGGTCGCGGGGCTGTTCCTGCTCCGCGCCCTCCCCTCGCTGCCGCCGACGACGGGGCTCGACCGCTTCCTCGTCATCCTCCTGCCGGTCGCCCTGGCGATCGAGGCCGAAGCAGCCGCCCACTGGCTCGGTGGCTTGTGGTTGACCGTCGAGCGCGGCTGCGTGGCGCTGGTGGCAGTGCCGGTGCTCCTTCATGGGTCGGTGTGGCTGGAGGGGGGCGGCCCAGGCCTGGCGATCCTCGCCGCCGCGCTCTTCCTCTGGGCATCGTGGGAGGGGATCACGGGGGAGGTGCGCGCAAGCGACGATCGGGTCGTCGCCGGGGTGACGGTGCTGGCGCTCGTCGTCGCCGGGCTTTCGATCGCGATGGCCGGTTGGTTGAAGGGAGGGCTCGTGGCGCTGCCATTGGCCGGGGCCCTCGCCGGCGCGCTTGCGGCCGAATGGGGGGGATCGCGGGCGGCGGGTGGGAGCTTCGGGCGGGACGGGGGCGGGCATGCACCCTCCGGTCTCCCGGGGCTCACGGGCGCGGGGCTCGTGGCGCTCTTCGGCCTGGTGGTGGTGGGACGCTGTTTCGGGCGGTTGGGTTCGGCCGCGGCGCTCATCCTCCTCCTCGTGCCGCTGGTGGCTGTCATGCCGGCGGCGATCGGTCGTGGCCTGCCGGGTACCGCCGCCGGTCGTCTGCTGGGCTCCGCGTCCTACCGGATCCTCCTGGCGATGGTGCCGCTGGTCATCGCCTTGTGGGGGGCGAAGGCCGACTTCGACACGAGGCTGGGGCGCTTGCTCGGTGCAGCCCCAGCGGCGGCCCGACACCGCGCGGTTTCAGCCCGCCTGGTTTCACCCCGTCCGGAACTCCAGGCAGTGCCAGCCTTCGAGTTCGGTCGCGATCGGCTCGGTGGCCAGGAGCCTCCGGTAGAGCGCGGCGATGTCTGGAACGTCGGCGGAAAGCAGGCCGCAGAGAACGATCCTCCCGCCCGGTGCGAGACGGCGACAGAGCGCATCGGCATGCGCCCGGAGCACCGGGGCGACGATGTTGGCGAGGATGAGGTCGTGGAGTGGGTTCGCGGGAAGCTCGTCAAGGGTGGCTGACACGCGAACCCGGTCGGCGACGGCATTGAGCGCCGCATTGTGGCCGATCGCCTCGTGAACGCGGCTGTCGCTCTCGACCGCCTCGACGCCCCGCGCCCCGCGAAGTGCGGCGGCGATCCCCAGGATTCCGGAGCCGGCGCCGAAGTCGAGGACACTTCCCCAGGCGCTCGGATCGCGTGGCGCCCCCCCGGCCAGCGCCGCCAAGCAGAGCCGGGTGGTGGGGTGGAGCCCGGTTCCGAATCCCGTGCCGGGATCGATGACGAGCGTTGTTTGGGAGTCCGCTGACGAGGCGTGGGCCGCGGTCTCCCAGGGAGGAAGGATTCGGCCGAAGCCGGGGACCTCGATCGGGCCGTGGCTGGCGCGGAACTCGGCCTCCCAATCGTGGGTCGCCTCGCAACGGATGCAGCCGACGTCGCAGCCGTCGAGTGGCGCGAGGCGCGCGGCGGCGGCGCGGGCTCCCGATTCGTCTCCAAACCAAAAAGCGGCGGTGATCGTGTCGCGGGCCGCCACCCAGTCACGGTCGGGATCGCCCGCAGCGGCGTCGAGCACACAAGCGCTCGAGGTGATCCCGGCCGCGAACGCCTCGTCGGCATCGAGCGAGCCCTCGTGGACGCCGCACAGTCCCGTCCCGTCGAGGACCTCCCAAACGAGAAGGAGAAAGTCGTCACGCGACAGCGACTCTCCCGGATCGAGCGCCACCCTGCCGGCGATCGTGACATCGACGACCCAGCAGGGGTCGGTGGGCGTTTTCATCGATGGTTTCCCGCGGTTGGATGGCCGTGACGCCCCCTCTCGAGGAGCGTAGACTGGAAGGCTCAGCCAGACGGCCTCCACGCCGCACAGGCTCGCCCGGGGGGAATGACCATGGTACGAAGCTTTCTGTGTCTGCGGGTCGTGTTCATCGCCTTCCTGGCCGCCGGGCAGTTGGGGGGGCCGCGAAGGGCATTGGCCGACCCGACGAGTCCGTCGTTTGCCGCCGACATCAAGCCGCTCCTCTCCAATCGCTGCCTCCGCTGCCACGGGCCGGACGAGTCTTCCCGGCAAGGAGGGGGCGACGGGGGCCTCCGTCTCGACACGTTTGCCGGGGCGACGGCTGATCTCGGCGGGCACGCGGCGATCGTGCCTGGGGACCCGGACTCGAGCGTCCTCATCGCCCGCATCACCTCGACCGATCCCGACACGGTCATGCCCCCTCCCGACGGCGGCGAAAGGCTCTCGCCTGCGCAGGTGGAGGCCTTCAGGGCCTGGGTGGCTGGCGGCGCGAAAGTCGAAAGGCATTGGTCGTACGTGCCGCCGGTCCGCCCGGAGGTGCCGGTGAGCGCCGCCGCCGTGCGCAACCCGATCGACGCCTTCGTGCTGGCGAGGCTCGAGCGCGAGGGGCTCGCGTTGCAGCCCGAGGCCGAGCGAGCGGTGCTCGCGCGTCGCCTGGCCCTCGATCTGGTCGGCCTGCCGCCGACCCCGGAGGAGGTCGATGCCTTCGTCGCCGATCCCGCCCCGGATGCCTACGAGCGCTACGTCGACCGGCTGCTGGCCCACGACGGCTACGGCGAGCACCAGGCCCGGCAGTGGCTCGACCTCGCCCGCTATGCCGACAGCGCCGGCTACGCCGACGATCCGCCGCGCTCCATCTGGGGTTTCCGCGACTGGGTCATCCGGGCTTTCGACGCCAACATGCCCTTCGATCGTTTCACGACGCTCCAATTGGCCGGCGACCTCCTTCCAGGCGCCGGCCCTGACGAGCGGATGGCGACGGCCTTCCACCGCAACACGATGACCAACACCGAGGGGGGAACGATCGACGAGGAGTTCCGCAACGTCGCCGTCGTCGACCGGGTGAACACGACCTTCGGCACGTGGATGGGGACGACGATCGCCTGCGCCCAGTGCCACAGCCACAAATACGACCCGATCACGCAGGAAGATTTCTTCCGGATCTACGCGGTCTTCAACAACACCGCCGATGCCGACCGCGGCGACGACACGCCGGTGCTCGAGTTTTTCACGCCAGCGCAGGAGGCGGATCGGACGCGGATCGCGGCTGCGATTGCCGACACCGAGCAGGTACTCGCCACCGACACTCCCGGGATCATCGCCGCCGGTGAGGCTTGGGATCAGGCGTTCCCACGGGCCATCGGCTGGACAACGGCCCTGCCGACGGCCGCTTCGGCAGCCTCCTTCCCGGCGGCAGAATCCGCGGCCCCGGCCGCGACGATCGATGCCGACGGGACGGTCCATCTCCCCGCGGTCGGCCCGCGTGGCGTGGCGCGGATCGAGCTTCCGGAAGGGGTTCCTGCCGGGGGGATGCTCGCAGCGATTCAGCTCGAGTTCCCGGGCGACGCGGCGCTGCCGGGAGGATCGTCGGGGCATGCCGGCAATTTTGTCCTCACCGGGATCGGCGCGCGGATCGAGCCTGTCGATGGAGCGGCAGCACCGCGGGGAAGGTTTGTGCGCATCGAACTCCCCGGCAACGAGAGGATCCTTTCGCTGGCCGAGGTGGAGGCCTTCCGCAATGGCGAGAACATCGCCCGTGGCAAGCCGGCGACGCAGGCGTCGACAACGCTCGATGCCCTGGCAGGTCGGGCCGTTGATGGCGTCACCGAAGGAGGATTCTTCGTCGCCAACTCCGTCACCCACTCCGCCACGCAGGCCGATCCGTGGTGGGAGGTCGATCTTGGTGCCGAGGAGCCCCTCGATCGGATCGTCGTCTGGAACCGGACCGACGGCGGCGTCGGCACGCGCCTCGCGGGAGCGCGGGTGATTCTCCTCGACACCAACCGGCAGCCGGTCTGGCAGACAGTCCTCGAAACGGCTCCGGAGACGAGCGTGGCGCTCGGGCCGGCGGCGGGGCGTGAGGTGCCGCTGGCGGTGGCATTCGCCAGCCGTTCGCAGGAGGGATTCCCCGCAGCGAAGGTGCTTGCTGCAGCGGATGAGAAGAAGGAGCTCGACGGCGGCTGGGCGCCGGGCGGGGCCGCCCCGGCGACGCTCGTCGTGGCGCCGGCGGAGCCGGTGGCGGTGAAGCCTGGAGAGCGGCTCGTTCTCGCCCTTCGCGCCCGTTCCAAGCATGACAACCACACGATCGGTGTCGTTCGCGTCGCGGTTTCCTCAGAGCCACGCGTCAAGGAGTGGGCAGGGGTGCCTGCCGACGTGATCGCGATACTCGTCAAGCCTGCGCCCGAGCGGAGCGACGCCGAGAAGGCCCGGCTCGCCGACCACCACCGCCGCGTTGTCGCCACCGAGACAGCTCCGGCCCGCGAGCGGATGGCGGCGCTTTCTGGAGAGCTTGCCGCCGTCAAGCCGGCGAAGGTGCCGGTCATGGAAGAGCTTGCCGCCGACAAGCGCCGGGTGACGAAGCTCCAGCATCGGGGCAACTGGCAAGATCTCGGGGCCGAGGTCAAGGAAGGGGTTCCGGAAGCGTTTCAGTTGCCGGTGGCGCCATCCGAGGCTGGCCGGATCGATCGGCTGGCGCTGGCGAAGTGGCTCGTCGATCCGGCCAATCCGCTCACGGCACGGGTGACGGTGAATCGGCTCTGGGAGCGGCTCTTTGGGACGGGCCTGGTGTCGACGAGCGAGGAGTTCGGCAGTCAGGGAGATCTGCCGAGCGATCCACAGCTCCTCGATTGGCTCGCCGTCGAGCTTGTGGCCCGTGGCTGGGACACGAAGGCGATCCTCCGCGAGATCGTCACCAGCGCCACCTACCGGCAGACCTCGAAGGCCGATCCGGCGGTCGTCGCCCGCGATCCCGACAACCGACTTCTGGCCCGCGGCCCGCGCGTCCGCCTCTCCGCTGAAGTGATCCGCGACCAGGCCCTGGCAGCCGCGGGGCTCCTGTCGCGGAAGAAGGGGGGGCCGAGCGTCAATCCGCCGCAGCCCAACCTCGGGCTCTCGGCGGCCTTCGGCGGCGGCATCGACTGGCAGACGAGCCAGGGGGAGGACCGCCTCCGGCGGGCGATCTACACGACCTGGCGGCGGAGCAATCCCTATCCCTCCATGGCCGCTTTCGACGCCCCCAATCGCGAGGTCTGCACGATCCGCCGCCCACGGACGAACACGCCGCTCCAAGCGCTCGTCACCCTCAACGATCCGGTCTATGTCGAAGCGGCCCAGAGCCTGGCCCGACGGATGGTGACGGAGGGGGGCTCGACCGATGCCGAGCGGGTGATCCGCGGCTTCCGGCTCGTGCTCGCCCGGCAGCCGTCCCCGGTCGAAATCGATCGGCTCGTCCGGCTCCATGCCGAGGCGCTCGTCGATTACCGGCAGGCGCCGGAGGAGGCGCGGAAGCTGGCAACCGAGCCGCTCGGCCCCCCCCCTGCCGACCTCACCGATCTCGCCGATCTGGCTGCGTGGACGGTGGTGGCCAATGTGATGCTCAATCTCGACGAATCGTTCATGTGCCCGTGAGCGGAGGAACCTGCCCCATGGATCCGATCTTCGAACAGAAGTCTCTCGCCACCCGCCGTCACCTCCTCGGTGGCATGGGAGGGGGCATCGGTGGACTGGCCCTCGAGGCGCTCCTCGGCCGAGCCGCGCCGTTCGGCCGCGTGGCGCGGGGGTTCGAGAGCGAGGCAAACCACGGTCACGACGTTCCCGCCGATCCGCTCGCTGCGCGGGTGCCTCACTTCGCCCCGAAGGCGAAGCGGATGATCGTCATCCACCTCACTGGCTCGCCCCCCCATCTCGATCTCTACGACCACAAGCCGGAGCTCGTGAAGCATTCCGGCGAGGATTGCCCTGCCGACACGATCAAGGGGAAGACGTTCGCCTTCACCAGCGGCACGCCGAAGCTCATGGGAACGCCGCGGAGCTGGAAGCGGTGTGGGGAGAGCGGCATGGAGCTCTCCGATGCGCTCCCCAATCTCCAGCGTGTCGCCGACCGGCTCTGCCTCGTGCGGAGCATGCACACCGACCAGTTCAACCATGCCCCCGCGGAGCTCCTCCTCTACACCGGCGCCGCTCGCTCCGGCCGGCCGAGCCTGGGGAGCTGGGTGACCTATGGCCTGGGGAGCGAAAACCAGAATCTCCCCGGCTTTGTCGTCCTCATCTCCTCGGGGGTGCAGCCCAACGGTGGCACGAGCAGCTTCGGATCGGGATTCCTTCCGAGCGTCTATCAGGGCGTGCAGTGCCGGTCGCAGGGGGATCCGGTGCTCTATGTTTCCGATCCCCCCGGCATGGATCGAAAGACGAGGCGCCAAAGCCTCGATGCCCTCAAGGATCTCAACGAACTCCAGGCACGCGAGCTCGGCAACGCCGAGACGCTCACCCGCATCGCGCAGTACGAGCTCGCCTATCGGATGCAGACGAGCGTTCCGGAGGTGATGGATATCTCCCGCGAACCGGCGAACGTCCTCGAGGCCTACGGCGCGATGCCCGGCCAAGCGAGCCTTGCCAACAATTGCCTCCTCGCCCGGCGGCTCGTCGAGCAGGGGGTGCGGTTTGTCCATCTCTTCGACTGGGGCTGGGACTTCCACGGCACCGGCCCCGGCGAGGACATCCGCGACGGATTGACCAAGAAAGCCGCGACGTTCGACAAGCCGGCCGCAGCGCTCATCGAGGATCTCGAGGCCCGCGGGCTCCTCGAGGACACGCTCATCCTCTGTACGGGTGAGTTCGGCCGGACGCCGTTTCGCGAGGGGCGCACCGCCGGGGGCGACGTGCTCGGCCGCGATCACTTCCCCGATTGCTACTCGATCTGGATGTGTGGCGGCGGCACGAAGCCGGGATTTGTCCATGGGGCGAGCGACGATCTCGGCTTCAAGCCGGCGGTCGACCCGGTCCACGTCCACGATCTCCAGGCGACCATCATGCACCTCCTCGGCTTCGACCACACGAAGCTCACCTGGCGGTTCCAAGGGCGCGACTTCCGCCTCACGGACGTTCATGGCACGGTCGTCCGGTCGCTCCTGTCGTGAGGGGCTTGGCGATGGAAAGAGAGAGGCAACCGCCTCTCCCCCCTCCCCCCCTTGCGGAAACCCCCCCGTACGTGGGATTCTTGTAGCCCTTAAGGGTGGGCTGGCCAGGGGAGTGCCGCCGCCCGGTCTCCAGGAGACCCGTCCATGGGCACCGCATCAACCAGAGGAAAACTGTTCGCTGCATTCGCGCGCCGTCTGGAGTATGTCACCGACGGCCAGCTCTCTCTGGCCTGCCAGGCACAGCGCCGCGACCGGTCGCGGGAGTTGGCCGACATCCTCGTCGCCCAAGGAGCGATCGACGCCAGGAATCGGTCACTCGTCGAGGAGGCCGTGGAGAGCCAACTCGCGCCGCATGCGGGGGATGTCGAAGCGTGCTTCGCGGCCATTCACGACAAGGGCTGGGTTCCCGCAGTGCTGCTCGCCCACGGGGCCGATGCCCCCACGGCGGCCGGCGCGCCGACGGGGCCGGAGCCGGTCAGCCCGGCGTGGGAAGCGGGGGACGCCGACGCGCTCACCGAGACGGTGACGCTCGGGAGCTACACCTCCGGCGGAAGCCGCTATGAGCTCCTCGAGCGGAAGTTCTCGGGGGGAATGGGGGAGGTGTGGCTGGCCCGCGATCGCGAGCTCAATCGGGAGGTGCTCCTCAAGCAGGTTTTGCCGAAGCTTTCCGAAAATGTGCGGAATCGGGGGAGATTTCTCCTGGAAGCGCGCACCGGCGCGATTCTCGAGCATCCGGGCATCGTGCCGGTTTACGACATCGGCCAGCATCCCGGCGGCCAGCTCTTCCAGGTGATGCGCTATTTCAGGCCGGGGTCGCTCCACAAGAAGATCGCCGCCTACCATCTCGCCCACCCCGACGCGATCGATGAGCTGGCCTTCCGGACGCTCCTGGGGCACTTCGCCACCGCCTGCCGGGCGATCGAGTTTGCCCACAGCCGCGGCATCCTCCACCTCGACATCAAGCCGCAGAACATCGTCACCGGCGAGTTCGGCGAGACCCAGATCATCGACTGGGGGCTCGCGCAGATCACCGACGCCGACATGCTCGAGAAGGTTCACGAAGAGAGCGGGAATCTCGGGAGCGGATCGGCACGTGGCGATTCAGTGACGCCGGCATCGAGGGAAAAGTCGACCGCGACGAATGTCTTGCCGCGGGGCCTGCGCGGGACACCCGCGTATGCCGCCCCGGAGCAGTGGACGGGGGATGCGAAGGTGCTCGGGGCCTGGACCGACGTCTACGGCCTCGGGGCCACGCTTTTCGAGATCCTCGCCAGCAAAGCGCCTTTCACGGTGCCCTCACCGACGATTGAAGAGGATGTCGAGATCGGCAACTACCACCGGGAGATGAAGCCGTGGGCACCGCCGGCGCTGCGGGCGATCTGCCGCAAGGCGATGGCCGTGAAGCCCGGCGACCGCTACGCCACGGCGGCGGCGCTTGCCGACGACATCGATCGCTTCCTCGCCGACGAGCCGGTGGCGGCCTGGCCCGATCCCTGGCGGGTGCGGCTGTGGCGATTCGTGAAGCGCCACCGGACGGCGGTGGCGGCGGCCGGCGTGCTCCTGGCGACGACAACCGTGGCCCTGGCGATCGGGAACGTGCTCGTCGCCCGGGAGCGAGACGCGAAGGAGCGGGCCCGACAGGAGGCGGTCGCCCAGCGCGATCTCGCCGAGCGCAACGCCGCGATGACGCGCGACGTGATCGCCGACTTCATCGAGACAGTCGCCGACGACAAGTGGGGATCGATCCCCGGGACGGGGACGCTCCGACTCGACGCCGTGAAAAGCGTCGTCGACAAGTTCCCCGACCTGATGGCGCAGCAGCCCGACAATCCCGACTTGAAGTACGACGCGGCGCTGATCTACCGGCGCTGTGCGAATCTCTACCGCGTCCTCGGCCGGCTCGACGAGGCGAAGCCGCTCTACGAACAGTCGCGGGAGATCATGGAGAAGCTCGTGGCCGAGAAGGCTCCAAAGGAGCATCACACCCTCGGATGGATTCACCACCTCCTCGACGAGGCGGAGGTGATCTTCCGCACCGACGGGCCGCAGCCGTCGATCGCAACCTTCCGTGAAGCCCTCGAGCAGGCGGAGGGGGCCGAGAAAGCTTTTCCGAAAACGTCCGGCCCGCAGTGGACGCTCGGCCGGGCGGAGATGGATCTGGCCGACGCCCTCGTCGACGCCGGCAACACTGCCGAGGGGGCGGAACAGGCGGCGAGAGGAGTGACGCACTTCGAAGCGGCCATGGCCCGCGATGGCGGAGATGACGAGGAGATCCGGCACCAAACCAGGCTCCTGGCCGCATTGGCGGCGGCCGTCGCCGCCAACGCGAGCTTCGAAGCCGGCCGCCCCGACCGAGAGATGGTCGAGAAGGCCGAACGGTGGTCGGCGGAGCTGGCAGCCAAACGAGCGAGCGATGCGGACGTTAACTTCGTGCGGGCCCTGGCCCTGATCGAACGGGGTCGCGTCCTTGGGCTCGACGCCGCGACGGCGGCGGAGGGGGAGAGGCTCGAGAGCGAAGCGATCGACAACCTCCGGGCCCTCGTCGCCGGCTCGCCCGACGAGGCCAGCTTTCGGCCTGTGCTCACGGATGCCCTCGTCGACCGAGGAGAGAAACGCCTCACCGAGGAGAAAGCCGCCGAGGCAGCTACACTCGCCGACGAAGCACTTGCCGCCATCGCCCCGCTCGACAAGCCAACTGGCGCTGTCGAAGCAAAGCGCTGCCTCGCCCAGGCCCACGCCCTCCGCGGCCGGGCCGCGAAGGCCACCGGCGACGCCGCCGCCGCGAAGACCCACCTTCAGTCGGCGAGCGAGTACTTCAAAGCCGCCGTCACCGGGGCACCGGAAAACAAAAAACTCCGCGAAGAGGCCGCCGAGATCGGGCGGCTCCTCGCGGAGTGAGTGCGGAGTCTAGCCGGCCCAGAGGCAATCCGAATCCGACTGCTGAGACAGCAATGACGTTTGGGCTTCAGTGAAAGGGTCAAGAGGTAGGAATCAAGGCGACACCCACGGGGTCCAATTTCACCGGCATGCCGCCGGCAGGCCGAATTGTGATTGTTAACTTACCGGCCCCGAAGAGCTTTTCACGCTTTGGCTTCTCTGCTCGTCTATTCCGTGTGACTTCGCAAGCATATTCCGAAGAGACTACGGACACCGCGAGACCATATGGATCTTTGCTAGCTTCTGGAATGCGTACCGTAAACTCGTTTGTCTCATCGATGACTTCCACTTTCACGAGTTCGGCACGGTTTACTCCAAGTGCGACGAGATAAACGTTCAGAGGCTGCCCGTCGGTAATTGGCGAGGGAATGACATCGGGCTCGTTGAATGCGGCGGTTTTGGATTGGATAGCCTTCGCTTGCGATGTCTTGGCGCGGCCTGTTGTTGACTTCGGTCGAGCCGACACTTTTTTCTTCTTCGCCATTGCATGATCTCCTGAACGGGCATTGATCGGGTCATGGCCACCGATCCGGCCGACGATCGGCGGGGTCGTGCTGAGCCATCATAGCGGGGAGTATCGCACCCTGCACGGGGGGATGAGATGCCCACCAGCCCTGCCGGATCGAACTCCCCCGCATCCGCTCGTCAGGAGGGCACGGTCGACCCCGACCTGCCGCTGGGACCGGCAGCACCAAACAAGCAGGCAACGCCCAACCACAACCCGCAGCCGCCCCCGCGGCAACTCTCCTGGGCACCTTCCCCCCGACTCCCTTGTCGACGCCGACGAAGAAGCGAAACACGAGCGAGAGCATCGCGATCGCGAAGATATTGAGAAACAGCTGGCTCAAAAAGACGAGCATCCCGACCCTGAAGTGGATCTTCCAGAGCAGCACCTGGACGGTCCCTCCGGCGCAGAGGGCGAAGAGGACGGGGAGATAGCGGATCAGCGGCACGTAGCCGAGGACATGCCACTTCAGCCCCATCGGCTCGCGGAGCCAGGTGAGATAGGTGTAGTTGGGGGGGAAGGCGATGCCGAGGCGGGGGTCCTGCATGAGCCGGGCGAAGCCGTAGCCGGACAGGTCGTACACGAAGAAGACGGTGAGCCAGATCGCAAACACGGTCTTCACGGCAGCGAGGATCGTCCCCGGCCCTTCGTCCGTCCAGAAGGCGGTGGTGCGCATGAGGATGAAGACGGCGATCGGGAGCATGAGCAGCCAGAAGAGGATCGGCAGGAGGGTCGTGGGTTCGATCGACTGGATCATGCCGCACCTCGTGTCGGGGGAGAGGGCCATGATGCCAAAGAAAAGCGGACCACGAGGGCCTTCAGCCCTGATCTGCGGTCGATGAGGCGGAGTCCTGGGAACGCCATCAGGATTCTGCCCGGCGGCATCCCTGGCCACGGCGCAGCCGCAGGCTGCCAGGGCCCCGTCACCGGCGCCACTCGAGCAAATCATTGGGATACCCTGTTGGGCGCGTCCCGTCGTGCTTCGATTCCGCTCCAGCGACCGATCCCATGCCCCTCCTCATGCCTGGTCTCCGTTCCGCAGCCATCGGTCTCGCCCTGCTCTTCGGAGCCTACCGCGCGTCGGCTGCCGATCCGCCGCCGGTGGTCGTTGCCGATTTCACCACCCCCGCGCACGGCTGGCATGCCAACGGCTCGATCGGCGGGCTCGACGGCGGGGCGGATGGGATGTCGATGATCTGCCGCGGTGAGGATCCCTATCTCGTTGGGCCGGTCGTCGACGTTCCCCTCCCTTCCGGTGCGCGGAAGGTGCTCCTCGAGCTCGAGGGGAGCGCGGCAGGGGATATCCGTTGTTACGCGGCGGCCGAAGGAAAGGATTTCACCGAAGTGGGGGCGGTGAACCTTGTCGCCGATGGCACAGGCAGATTTCGGGGGGTGATCCCTGCGCTCGGCGAGCGGATCCGTTTCCGGCTCGATCCCCCCGACGGCGCCGGCCCTGTCCGCCTCCGTCGGCTCGTCGCCATTCCCTTGATCCCGCTCGCCCCGGCCGCGCCCGCCGGCAAGCCAGCGCCGATCGCCATCCCGGACGATGCCCCGGTGGTGAAGCAGGGAGCGGTGAGCGTGGCTCACGACCCCTGCCGTTGGAACGCGCTGTCGATCTCGATCGGTGGCCGGCGGATGGCCGACAGCAATCCCGCCGAAGTGTTCTCCTGTCGGAGGGAGGATCAGGGGATCCCGGTTGACCCCGGCGCTGGGAGCCTCGAGTCAAAGGTGACCTCCGAGGGGATCGAGATCGTGGCCTCCGTGCGCGAGGCGGGCGCCGGGGCTGACGCCGCCACCTGGCGTTTCACCCGGAAGCTCTCCGCGGCCGAGCGCGGCGTGAACATCGAGACGAGCGTCGAGGTCGACCGGCCGCGCGAGCTGATCCATCTGCCATGGCTCACGCTCTTTGCCGGCCGGGGGACGTTTGGGTCAGGCAAGTCGCAGGCGCTCCTGCCGGGGGTCGAATACCTCGATGACGAGCCCTCCTCGAACGAGAAGGAGATCCGGGGGCCAGCCGCCGGGCGGCAGCTCGTCGATCCCGCCAAGGTTTGCTTTCCATCGATGGTCCTCGTTGCCGACAGCCGTTGGCTGGCGGTTGACTGGGAAGCCGGGTCGGTGCCTGTCTCCCCTCTCTTTGATTCCCCCGATCGAATGTTCGATTCCGGCGGTCACGTTCTCGGCCTCTGGTCGCCGGCGGCAGGGGCCTTCGAGCCGTTGCCGGCACGCTTCGAAGGGGAACGAGACGTCTACCGTGGCGTGATGCTCGAGCCGGGCAAGCCGATGCGGCAGATCGCTACGATCCGCGGGGGAGATGGCGACACGGTCCTTCCCGCGGTGGCCGAGCGGGTGCGGATCGGCGGCCTGCCGTCGCTGCCCACGATCGATTCCGCGGCGGGGAGCGACGACGGTCTGCAGGCTGCCTGCGGGCTCCTCGCCCACGGCTGGCTCGATTCGGCGGCCCGCGATGGCACGACCTGGCGCCACGCCGTCTGGCAGGGGCGCTTCGCGGCGCAGCCCGCCGCCGACGCGCCGGCCTGCATGCTCTGGCTGGCCGCGCATGTCGGCGATGCGGCGCTTGCCGCGCGGCTCCGTGCCACGGCGCGCGAGGCGCTCGAATCGCTGCCGGTGGGAGCGACCGGGGGCATCGGTCATCTCGCGCGGCCGGCGCTGCCGCTCCTGCTTCGTCCCGCGGTGGCCGACGACGCCGCCGTCGGCGAGGCGCTCACGGCCGCGGCGGCGCGGGCCCGGAAGATCGCCGCCAAGCTGACCGCGGCGGGGGGGAGGGATCGCTACGTCGCCGGCCCGACCGACTACGCGGCAACCCTCGGCGCTGACCACTGCAACGGCCTCACGGCGCTGCGGGCCGAGGCGATGCTCGAGGGGGCTGTTCTCAGCGGCGACGAGGCGGCGATCGGTGCGGCCCTGGCCGCGCTCGATGCCGTGACGGTGGCCCATCCGGCCGGTGAAGTGCCCCGTGGGGCGCAGCCCTGGGAGATGCCGCTCCACACCCCCGACATCCTCGCCTCGGCCCGGCTGATGCGCATGCACATCCTCGGCCACCTCCTCGATGGCAACCCGGCCCGGCTCGAACAGGCACGCCTGTGGGCGTGGTCGGGTGTGCCGTTTGTCTATCTCCGCGATCCGCTTCCCGGGCCGGTGGGGCGCTACGCCACGATCGGCGTCCTCGGGGCCACCGATTGGGTGGCGCCAGTGTGGATCGGTCAGCCGGTGCAGTGGTGTGGGCTCGTCTATGCCGGGGCTCTCCACGACCTCGCCCGCGCTTCGGATGGCGCCACGGAGCCATGGGGGACGCTCGCTCGTGGGATCACGCGTGCCGGACTCCAGATGACGTTTCCGATTGACGACGCTGCCGATCGCGGGGGCTTGCTCCCTGACTACTGGCTGTTCGGATCGGGCCGGGGTGATGGGCCGGCGATCAACCCCGGCACGGTCCAGGCGACGCTCGCCGAGGCGTTCGAGGGCACGCCGCTGGTGACGGCAACGCGAATCACGCGGAGCCCGTCGGATTCAGCCGGCCACGTCCTCCATCTTCCAGGCGCTGTGCGCCGCGCGACCTCCACCGCAGCCACGACCACCGTCGAGGTGGCGCTCTGGCCTGAGGAGCCCTGCCGGCTGATCCTGACCCGCGTGGCACGGCTCCCGCATGCCGTCGTCTGGAATGGTGGGCCGATCGAGGCCCGCCTCCTGGCGACCGGTTGCCTCACCGTCACGGTTCCAAAGCAGGATAGACCCAACCGCACCGGCACGCTCGTCATCGAATGGTGAGCGGCGTTGACGCCCCCCGGACACGCTCCGTCCTCCCGCGGGATCGCGGCCGGTGATGCTGTTGCAACCCGCGCGCAAGCGGAGCGACAATCGGCGGTTGGCGCGGTGAAGGGTTTCTCGAGAGGAGCGTCGAGGCATGGCCATGATCAGGCAGACGACGATTCGGCGAGCGCGGAGGCTTGCGTCGATGGTGCTCGTGGTCTCCGTCGGCGCGGTGGCTGGGCCTGGGGCGCATGCCACCGAAGCCCCGGCTCCGTCTGGTGTCCGGTTCGACCGTGATGTCCTCCCGATCCTCGCCGACACCTGCTTCGCCTGTCACGGGCCCGATGCGGCCAACCGTCAGGCCGATCTCCGCCTCGACACCCTGGAAGGGGCCACCGCACCGCGCGACGGCAGCCCGGCGATCGTGCCGGGAAACCCGGAGGCGAGCGTGCTCCTCGAGCGGCTCAGGTCCACCGATCCCGACGTCGTCATGCCCCCTCCGGGCACGAACAAGGTCGTGACGCCTGAGCAGCGCGAGAAGCTCACGGCCTGGATCGCCGCTGGCGCCCCCTACGAAGGGCACTGGGCCTATCGGCCGCTCGTTCGCCCGGTGCCTCCGGCTGCTGGCCCAGCCATCGACGCGTTCATCGACAGGGAGCTGGACGGTGAGGGGCTCGAGCCGGTTGGCGGAGCCGATCGGGCGACCCTCGCCCGCCGTGTCTCGCTCGATCTCACCGGCCTGCCCCCTGAGCCCGCCGAGATCGATGCCTTCCTCGCCGATCCTTCCCAACAGGCTTACGAGCTCTACGTCGACCGGCTCCTCGCCAGCCCCGCCCATGCCGAACGGATGGCGGCGTGGTGGCTCGATCTGGTCCGCTACGCCGATTCGGTCGGCTACCACGGCGATCAGGAGGTGACGGTGTGGCCCTACCGCGACTGGGTGCTCCGGGCCTTCGCGGAAAACATGCCGTTCGACCGCTTCACGCGCGAGCAGCTTGCCGGCGATCTCCTTCCCGGCAACACGCTCGAGCAGCGCGTTGCCGCGGCCTACAACCGGCTGGGGATGATGAGCGCCGAAGGGGGAGCGCAGGCCGAGGAATACCTCCTCAAGTATGCCGCCGACCGGGTGCGCGACGTCTCGGGGGCCTGGCTCGGCTCGACGCTCGGCTGCGCCGAATGCCACGACCACAAGTACGACCCGTTCACGATGCGCGACTTCTACTCGATGGCCGCGTACTTTGCCGACATCGAGGAGCGCGGCGTCTACGACATCGGTCAGGGGCGCGACAGGGCGTGGGGGCGGATGGAGCTGTTCACGACGCCCGAGCAGGGCGCGGAGCTCGCGGCCCTCGACGAGCGCGTCGCCGCGGCGAAGCTCGACCTCGAGACCGACACGCCCTCCCTCGCAGCCGCGCGGGAGGCTTGGATCGAACGGGTGAAGCGGGATCCCTGGAAGACCCTCGCACCGGTCACGAGCGCCGCCAGCGGAGGCGCCACCCTCGCCCTCCAGGACGACCGCTCGCTCCTCGCCTCCGGGCCGCGCCCCGAGACCGGCGACACGACGCTCGTCTTCGAGGTGCCCCCAGGGCCTCTGGCGGGGCTTCGCCTGGAGGCCCTCACCCACGACAGCCTGCCGCAGAAGGGCCCAGGGCGGGCCGACAATGGCAACCTCGTCGTGTCGGAAGTGACGCTCGCCCTCCGGAGCGCTGCCGCCGGGAAGGAGGCGGCGGGCCACGCCGACGACAAGCCGGTGCCGCTCACGCACGCGGTGGCGAGCTTCGAGCAGTCGGTGGCTGGCGACATCACGCCGTCGGGGAAGTGGCT
>Ga0209188_1001363_pt1 | contig 19924 bp, 17 predicted proteins | sample C_130625_EF_Meta_FD_187307 | JGI IMG/M metagenome (GOLD analysis project Ga0209188, IMG submission 187307) | Freshwater microbial communities from Lake Croche, Canada to study carbon cycling - C_130625_EF_MetaG (SPAdes) (version 2) | ecosystem: Environmental > Aquatic > Freshwater > Lake... | reverse complement strand
TATACCTGGCATTCGTAGAACCCGTACAAGTTTAGTTGCGGGGGAATTCGGCGGTAGCTATTTTATGGACGACGATGTTCTTGAGAGTCGTCCATGGAATTCGGCGGTAGCAATTTTTCGGCAAGTTTAGTTGCGGGGGAATTCGGCGGTAGCTATTTTATGGACGACGATGTTCTTGAGAGTCGTCCATAAAATTGATTTAGAAACATGCCCTTTTTTTACTGTTAGTAATACAAAGAGCTCTCAGCCATCATGTCCAAGATGATAGACGACGATGACCCCAAGTTGACGGAGATGGACGACGAGGAGGAGGAAGAAGACGAGGAAGAAGAGGACGAATTGCCAAGAACGACGCATCGGAATAGCAAAGCGACCCGACGGGTCATGTTGAGTGGCGCCGAAGACGATGAAGGCGCCGGGTCAGAAGACGAAGACGAAGATGACGACGAAGGGGGAGAATCGGACGAAGAGAATGAAGGTGAAGGTGAAGAAGAACCACGTTACTCGGAATTAGCCACCTCGGCGGCTCAGGCGTCTGCCACTGGGATGAATTTTGCATTTGACGAATTGGCTGACGACGATGACGTCGCTGACGACGACGAAGAAGACGAACGCTACCTGCAGAAATTTGACGAAAACATGAAGAAAAACGTGATACAAGATTATCACCCAGTGATGATTGTGCAAAACAGCGACGAGATTGAAGTGCTTTCCAAGGTGATTCGTGACCAGGACGGCCGGATCATTGACCCTTTGCATCAGTCGTTGCCCTTTATCACCAAATACGAACGGACCCGTATTTTAGGAGAGCGCGCGCGACAAATCAATGCTGGTTCGCCCCCCTTCGTGGCCGTGGAACCCGGCATCATTGACGGGTATTTGATCGCCCTGCAAGAGTTCAAGGATAAAAAAATTCCCTTTATTCTGAAGCGCCCCATTTCGGGCAACCATGTGGAGTACTGGAAGCTGTCGGATCTGGAAATTTTGTAACACCGGACCAGGACCCCCGGCCCCGGCTTCGCTTTGGCTAATGACACGTATAAGATCCTATACATGTCATTGCATTTTTTATTTTATATGGCCGCGGTGTCGGGTGAGAAATCGGCATAGAAAATTGATTTTATCGTATATGTAATTAGCGTTCACGTTATATACGCTACCATGTCTCAATCCACCAAGCCGGCTGTCAAACGCGTGCGCAAACCGGCAGCGGGGTCCAAGAAGGCGATGGCGGCTGCTGCCGCTGCTGCCGCTGCTACCGAAACGGTGGTAGAAGGTACAGAGCCCATGAAAGTAAGCGAGGAGATTCCTTCCGACATAAAGAAAGTATTGGACACGGTCACGGAGAATCTGACAGACGACGAAGTTTTGGCGCATTTGGGAAATTACATTGAGGAGCCGTTTACGGTGCTGGAGTCGTATTTCCACGGCCAGCATTTGGAGCGTCTGGTGCGTCATCAAATTGAGTCCTACAACCACTTCATCAATTACCAGATGCAAAAGACGATTCAGATGTTCAACCCGGTCATGATTCGTTCCGAGAACGACTATGTGGAAAAATACGACAAGTACCTGCTGGAAATCTCCATTTCGTTTCAGAACTTCAAATTGTTTTCGCCGCAGATTTACGAGAACAACGGGGCGACCAAGGTCATGTTTCCCCAGGAGGCCAAGTTGCGCAATTTCACGTATGCGTCCACGATGACGGTGGACGTGAAGATTGACTACATCATCCGCAATACCGAGTGCATGGACAATCCGCGCATCGTGACCAAGGTGTTGCCCAAAATCAACATCGGCAAGATGCCCATCATGTTGAAGTCGTCCATCTGCGTCTTGACCCAAAACAAGGCCATTGATCCCGTCTACATGGGCGAGTGCCCCATGGACTGCGGCGGCTACTTCATCATCAAAGGGTCGGAGAAGACAGTGCTCGGGCAGGAACGGGCCGCGGAGAATCGGGTCTACTGCTTTGACGGCAAGAACACCACGAAATGGAGCTGGTACGCCGAAATCAAATCCATCCCCGACTTCAAGTGCATTTCGCCGAAACAGATTGAGATGATGATTGCCAGCAAAAACAACGGCTTTGGACACGGCATTTTCATGAATATTCCGCGTATCAAGCAGCCCATTGAACTGTTTGTGGTGTTCCGCGCTCTGGGTATCACAACCGACCGCGCCATTTGCGAGTATGTGACGCTCGGACTCCCGCCCGCTTCCAGCGAGCAGCGTAAGATTCTGGAGTTTCTCCAGGCGTCGGTCATTGACGCCAACAAGTACATGACCCAAGAGGATGCCCTCCGCCATATTGCGGCGTCGGTGGCCTATACCCCCATGAACATGGACAAGGAAAAGGGCGCCAAGAAGAAGCTGGATTTTACCAATGACGTGCTCCACAACGACATGTTTCCCCACTGCAAGACCCCCGTCCAGAAATTGTATATGATCGGATACATGTGTCAGAAACTGATTCAGACCTGCCTGGGATGGCGCGCTCCCGACGATCGCGATTCGTACGTGAACAAGCGCATTGAATTGACCGGGACGCTGCTCAACAACCTGTTTCGCAACTACTTTAACAAATTGGTCAAGGAGATGCAGAAACAGGTGGTCCGCGAAATCAACAACGGGTCTTGGCGGTCCACGGACAATTTTGAAAACATCATCAACATGACCAACATCTATAAGATCATGAAATCCACCACGATTGAAAACGGCATCAACCGTGCCCTCGCCACGGGCGACTTCAGTATCAAGCAGTCCAACAGCAGCAAGGTGGGGGTGGCGCAGGTGCTCAACCGCCTGACCTATTTGGCCAGTTTGAGCCATTCGCGTCGCATCAATACGCCCTTGGAAAAGAGCGGCGAACTTATTGCGCCCCGTAAGTTGCACAATACGACGTGGGGATTCTTGTGTTGTGCAGAGACACCCGAGGGGCAATCCATTGGGGTGGTCAAAAACATCAGCTACATGGCCCATATCACGATTCCGACCAACAGTGTCCCCCTCTACGACTACATTTTGCCTAAAATCCAGCGGTTGGAAGACCTGGCCCATCCGAGCGAGGCCGCCGGCAAGGTCCGGGTCTTCATCAACGGAGCCTGGGTCGGGGTCACTGAGCAGCCTCAGGAGCTGTACGAGGAAATCAAAGACAAGAAGTTCAAGGGCATCATCAATATTTATACGTCGGTCGTCTTTGACTGCAAGAACCTGGAAATCCGCGTCTGTAATGACGGGGGGCGATTGACCCGACCCCTACTTAAGGTGCGAAATCAACGGGCCTTGTTGACCGCGGACATTGTCCAGAAACTGCGTAAACACGAGTTGACGTGGAACGACCTCCTGGTGTCGTGCCGGGTGCCCGAGTCGGTCATTGAGTATATTGACCCGGAAGAGCAGAATTTCGCCATGATTGCGATGAAGACCCGCCAAGGGTACATCATGTCTAAAGGCAGTCAAGGTGAGAATACGATGGTGCCTAAATGCTCCTACAAGTATACTCACTGTGAGATTCATCCGAGTACCGTGTTTGGCGTGCTGGCGTCGTGCATTCCCTTTCCCGATCATAACCAGTCGCCCCGCAATACGTACCAATGTTGCATGGGTAAACAAGCTCTGGGAGTGTATGCTCTCAATTACGACCAACGCATGGACAAGACGGCGTATGTGCTGGCTTATCCGTCGCGCCCCCTGGTGGACACGCGGGTCATGAATTTCCTAAAGATCAACCGCATCCCGTCGGGGCACCAGATCACGGTGGCCATCATGGCCTATACGGCGTACAATCAGGAAGATTCCCTGCTCATCAACAAGGGGTCCATTGACCGCGGTCTCTTCATGACCACCGTCTACCATACGGAAAAGGACGAGGACAAGAACATTATTCGCGACGAGATTATCCGGTGCAAACCGGACCCGAACAAGACGCGGGGGATCAAATACGGCAATTATGACAAGTTGAATACCCAGGGCTTCATTGCCGAAAACACGCTGGTAGAGAACCGCGACGTCATCATTGCGAAGACGGTCCCCATCAAGGAGAACCGCAACGACCCCACGAAGACCATCAAATACGAGGACCAGAGCAAGACTTTTCGCACGACGGAAGAGTGCTATGTGGACAAGAATTACACGGGACGCAACGGCGACGGCTACAATTTCGCCAAAGTGCGCATTCGCACGCTGCGGAAACCGGTTCTGGGCGACAAGTTTTCCAGTCGCGCCGGACAAAAAGGGACGTGCGGTCTCATCATCCCGGAGCAGGACATGCCCTATACGAAAAACGGTCTGCGTCCCGACATTATCCTGAACCCGCACGCCATCCCGTCGCGGATGACCATCGGGCAACTGAAAGAGACCGTGTTGGGCAAGGTCCTCCTGGAACTGGGCATGTTCGGCGACGGCACCAGTTTCGGCGAATTGGACGTGCCGACCATCTGCCGGGAACTCCAAAAACTGGGCTACGAGAGCTACGGCAACGAGGTAATGTACAACGGCTATACCGGCGAGCAGTTGGAGACCAGCATCTTCATCGGTCCGGTCTACTATCAGCGCTTGAAACACATGGTCAACGACAAACAGCACAGTCGGTCCATCGGGCCGATGGTCAATTTGACGCGGCAACCGGCCGAAGGTAGGTCACGGGACGGCGGCTTCCGTATTGGCGAAATGGAGCGCGACGTCATGATTGCCCACGGCATTTCCCGATTCTGCCGCGAACGTCTCTACGACGTCTCGGACAAATACGTCACACACGTATGTGGCAAATGTGGGATGATTGCCTGTTACAATGAACCTTCAATGAAACAGACTCAGTTTGCCAAGAGTGATATGAGCATCCATCTGTGCCGGACGTGCAATAATACGACCGATTTTGCCAAGGTGGAAATTCCTTACGCCTACAAGCTGTTAGCTCAAGAGCTACAAACCATCAACATCGTGCCCCGTATTCTCACCGAGTAAGCCAATCCATGGTCATAATAGACTCGTGGCATATCAGACAGGTATGCACCCCGTTTTCACGGCGGGTTACCGCTCTTTTTTTTACCCGATCGCGACAGGTAGGACAAATGGTCCGAACACAACGTTCACACCCAATATCAGTATAGGATCCCGACGTGATGGTATTACCGCATATACTGCAGGTGGGTGTTCCGTAACCAAACCGCAATATCATGGTGCGTTTCGCGACAAATTCTTGCAGATTTGCAGAAGCAACACCGCGCATTCCGACCCAGCGCTTTGACGCAGTCGCGCGCATTATTACAGAGGATACACGCCACATCTTACCATCTACATGTGACGTGTATTTAAACCTTTTATATTTGGGGCAACATACCACCGCTCACTCCACCTTCGGGCCACCGGTAGTCCATGGCGGCGTTGCCAAATTGCCGACTCTCGGTCATTTTACGGATAAAAAGCGGTATCGCTGGGGTCCATTTCGGGTGCGCCACCTCCCCACCTTCTCTACCGTCGTAAATCACCTCTTCGTGGTAGTCCCGACTGCCGTTGAAATGCACAAAGCATGGGTACGATTTTAGTACATGGTTGTACACGCGACCCTGCAAAAACACCAAGCTACTCAGATGGACCTTGTACAGGCTCTGGAAAAGGGTCTGGGCGACATCCAGGCGTACCAAGGGCTGTCGGGTCTGTCCATCCATGCGAGCACACGCCAGAGTCAAATAGTACTGGCTCACATAGTTTTGATCCCCTCCTAAAGCACTGATGGCCTCCATCTCCCACGCCGGTTTCCAAGACAACATATGACGCACGGCCCAGGCGTACCCGACGTATCCCCCTGAATTGACGTATCTGTACCGTGTGGGCAGGGCCATGTCCCGCTGAACCCGGTCGTATTCGGCGGCGTTTTCGGCCGGATAACAGTTGAGTTCGCTGCTGAGCACCAAGTCGCATCCGTACCCCCGGAATTTATCCAGAATTTCCGCCGACCCCGCCATGCACAAGGCGTCGTAGGCGTCTACGAAGAGCACCACGTCGTCGTCGGGGATAAAATCCAGGACGCTCGCCATGGCGTAGATTTTATCAGTATATCCTCGCCAAACGGGCACGTGCGCGATCTGGACGTCCACCCCATACTGGGCGGCAGTCTCTGTCAAATATCGGCAACGCTCTACCGAATCCGCCACCGTCAGCACATGCAACATGATGTATAGGATCTTTGTGTCGGGTATTTCTATGCGGATTACGTGCCCCCTACCTCCGTTCCTTCGGTTCTCTGGGGTCCCCGACCCCCCGACCCCCCGACACTCCTATATCCGTATATGGGAGGCAAACCCGGCTTGGTCCGCGATGGTGGGGTAAAGACGCAACACCTGGAGTTCTCCTTTGTTGCCCTTTTTGAAAATTTGAACGTCCAATATATTGTGAATGAACCACATCTGTTCCAGTATCTTGTCAATGTGGCGGTTGTTCACCAAATAGGCATGGGCGCACCAAGAAATGCCCGTGGTCCGATAGACATTGTCTATGATGGGTTCGCCCACGTCCCCCAAGATGCCCAAGAACAACATGTCAAAATCCACCCCCGTGCGTTGCAGCTTCACCATGGTTTCATCTAAAATCTCCAGGAAACGGGGGTCCAAGACAAAATCGTCTTCAAAAATGACGCTGTACCCGTTGCGGTCTCCTTTCTCGCGAATGGTCTCGTAGACTTTGTAGTGACTCAAATAGCATCCCACTTCGTTTTTGCGGTTGGATATTTTTTCGTTGAAGCGTTGTTCGGGATTGGCATAGATGCCGTCAAAGAGGCGGCCTTCGGCGATGAGGGCTTCCAAGTCCAGGTCTTTGCCTACGACTGCGTCTATTTTTTCAATCTGGAACGGGAACCGGTCACCAAACGTCGCTTGTTGCCGGTCTATTTGTTCTTGAATGTTGCGTTTCCGTTCGGGTTGTCCCATGGTGATGACATAGTATGTGATATGTGGGGGTCCTTCAAACCCTTCTTGGTACATGTCTCCCTCTCCGGACGAAGCCGACATGGAACTCCATAAACATACAACGACGACGACGGTAAATAGTACCAATGACACGTATAGGAGCCATTTTCGTGGAGAAGCCATGTTGTTCGCGTCACCTATAACATATACATATATGCTCCTATACTAGTTCTTTGACCACGGGGGTTGACCATCGGAACACGCCATGGAATTGGATACCCATCTGGTAGACGACGCAACCTTTATCAACGATGTGCGGGAACCGGCAGATTTCCGGGGCGTCTCCTTTTCCAATTACCGAAAGACCGAGGTGAAACGTGCGTTTGTAGACAACATGCACAAGATCAAATTGGAAGCCGCGTGTTATTGGTGTTCGGAACTCCTGTGTGCCGGACATCTGATGGATATCTGGGAGATTTTGCTGTATTTTATGGCCAAACATATTCATTTAGGTAATCCCCGCTTGGTCATTTACCTGGAGTCGCGGTTCCGAATTTTTAGGAACATCTTGTCGCAGAGCACGTTTGTCTCGGAACTGCAGTTGCGCAACAAAGTGGATATTCGGAAACTGTTTGCCGAAATGGTATGTATTTTAACGCTTTCTCCCCGGAAACATAGTTTTGAACCGATACGGATCAATCGCGTGGAGGAATTTGATATGACGCATATGACCGAGCGTCTACGCGCTCCTTCCGTTAAATTTGCCGAACCCGTCTTTCAGGAGGAGGACCCCAAAGAATTGTATATTGCGGTCAACGAGTTTTCGTATGCGATTTCTCGGGAGGGGTCCAATTTGATGTCGGCCTGTTACTGGATAGAATGGATGTTGGAATTTGACGCCATTTGCCGCAAACGTCGGGAGATTTGTCGGTGCCAACGTCGCACCAAGGTGCCCGTGGAAACTAAATATCAAAAGGACATTATCTGGATGGCATGGGATGCGTTCAATCATTACGCCAAAGCGGATGCTCACGGCGAATTCATTGAACGTAGCATGCAGTCACTCTTGCAGTTATTCAGTATCAAATACACTACGGCATGCGGGAAACGTCGGCGGTATCTGTTGTATTTTGCGGTGACTCTGTTGACGGAACCGGTGCCCACGAATGTGGAAATCGTCACCTTGGACCACAAAAAAATATTGGCCTCGGTGGTGGAACAGATTCATATGGTGTATCGCCAAATCAAAAAGAACGAGTTAAGTCCCAACACTGAATATTTGTTTTCGGGTATGAATAAACGCAGCACATTGGAACAATCTATGCGGAAACTTGAAGTGATGGAGACGCTAGGGGGAGTTCCGCGATTATCCCGTAGCGATGGCGGGGCACATGACGATGACGACGACGATGTGTTTGCCTAAAGGGGACGGCGCCCCCGAAGGGGGCGCACGTGGACCATGCGAAGCGTGGTCCTGTCCGGCCGTACTAATTACGTAAAATTGATTTTTCCAAGGAACCACGACATGTACCTCATAAACAGACGATGTACTGCCAGTATTCCGGATATCTGCTCACCCAATGCCGTTGCGGTTCGTGCCGGGCCCCAGGTTACACGACGACCACAACGACGAGTGGACCGCCTGCCGCGCCGCCGTACCGGCCTCCGCCCCGCCCTCTTGCGGTCCCGGTACCGGTCCCCGTTCCTGTTCCGACCCTCATTCGTCCTGTGGTGAGCGGTGGCGGCGGGACGGGTGTCGTCAACGGCAACGTCTACGGCTACGGACCCGGCTACGGTTACGGTTACGGCCCGGGATATAGCTACAGTTGGGGTAATGTGCCGCCCAGTGTGGTGATATGCAACTGCCGTGGAATCGGATGTACCGCATGTGGGGTCCGTACTACCACCACGACGACCACTGCCTCGTACGCCTACCCAGGGTACGTCGGCCCCGACATGGCCCTCACCCAAGCCGAATTGGGGTTAGCCGATGCGGAATTGGGACTTCTGGATACTGCCTGGACCTTTAGAAATTATAGGACATGAAACATTTCGCATTGTCACTGTAGCCATCTCGCTGCTTGCCCACTCTTTTTTTTGTGGCCACCCAGGTGTCGGTGGTCTGCAATAATTTCCATATTTGATCGTTGGCGTACAACCAGTGTTGCCGCGTGTGTTCCAAGAGGGGCAGAGCTTCCTCGTATAAGCGGATAAGAACGTCATAATAGTGCGCCTGTACGATGTAGCATGACGCCGTCTGGGCACAGAGGACCCGGGTGTACATCGCCGTTTCTACCCCCCCACGGTCGTCGTGTTCCAACAGTTTGTAAGCTAGCATGGCGACGTCAAACCGAGGGCACTGGGTAAACAGGTCGCGCACGGTCGCCTCCAACTCTTGGCGAGATACCAAGAATTCCAGATCGTCTTCCAAGATCCAGACATTCCGCGCCCCCCGTAATTTAGCCATTTTATAGATTTCTAGGTGGGACCGGGTACACCCCACGATACCAAATTCGTGGGCAATCGCGGAGAACCGGTCGTAGCGTATACCAAAGGCGTCCAGTTGTTCTTCCATGCGGGTACGGCGATCCACGCGTTTGTCCAAATTGATGTAGACGACCCAGTCCACATCTTGGTGTACCAAGGACGGTTCCATGTGATCCCATAGCAATTGTTGGGTATAACCGATCACGGAGGTGTAAGCGTAGACATCTTGGAACAGGCGCCGGCATCGCGCTACCATGGCCTCACAGGCGTCGGGGTGGTCTTCGCACCACTTGTACACGTCGGCCAGATCGCCAAAATCGTTGGCGATTTCCATGTAGTGTTCCCCCGCGCGCATCTTATCGTAGAACCATTGCCGCCAGACTGACCGCGGTTTCAGAATGACCGACCCGCTGTTCAGTTTCCAAGCGGTGGCGTCCCAGGTGGACGCCGCGCCGTCCACGTCCAAGATGTACCGGTAATGGACGGCCCCGCGCCGTTCCATCCATCCCGCGGGACATTCCACAAACGCATGTATAGGAGCTATTTTTTCCCGGAAATAGGCGCGCGGTGGGCGTCCCTGGGCCAACACCTGCATATTGGCGTCCATGAAATTGTAGACGGAATCCCGTGCCTGGCCTATATACAGCACTTTAGGCGTCTTGGTACGCCAGGGAATTCCGGCATGAAAAGACCGAAACGGATGGTATAAGTTATGATAAAAATAGTGCCGATCCGGTATGCCCCTTACGTACGGCAAGCCCACGTGCCAGGATTGCGCCCATACCCAGCGCTGGGAATGAAAGACGGGGTATTCGTGCGGTTCGCACCGGGGAAGGTAGCACCTCGCGCATTCGTACTCCCCCATTATTTTCGGGACCACGCGTTCGGGGTGCCATGGCGCCGCTTCTAAGTATCCGTCTGTGCTGGCGACCACCATGTAACACGGTCGGAAACGGTCCCCACATGTTTCCCGGGCGACCAATACCCAATGATGTATAGGAGCTTCAATGTTGCCGAATTCGGGACTACCTACCCCGCCACCCTCGTGGTAATAATACGGCGCGCGGTCTTCTCCGATTCCGACGGCGATAAGACTGGTAGGCAACGTCACCAAGTCGGTCTGGAACCGTTGGTTAAATTCCAAACGGGATAGACGCATGAGAGGAGGTACATCGCGCCAAGACCAGGTCCTCCGAGGCATGGTAGTCATCGTTTCGGTGGCACCGTCTAGGGTACCGGACCGACGTATGACCGTTTCTTGGTCGGGGTGCGTGGGGTCACCACGGAGGTGGACGATTTCCGCGTCTCCCGCCGACGTTTCCACCAAGACGCGCACCGTTTCTGACGTAGTCCAGGGTCCGGACAATTTTCGGACCACGATATCACAGAGTTGGTTTTCATCGGCGATGGGACGGATCATCACTTGGTAGTCTTGGTCGCAGAACCTAAAGGAGGGGTCTTGGTCATAATAGAGGTCGGCTGCTGTAATGGTCGGCATAAACATAGTTACATGTTGCAATTATGTTTATGTTTTAATCGTTGGTTCAAACGCCGCTGTCCACGAACCCCCCCTGAATGTCGGAGACCGAGGGACGTTGTCGGCCGACTTTAGGATCAAATAGAAACCATTGCCCCGGGCGTTGCAACCGTTTCCAGTATTGGTCCACGCAGTAGGGTCCTTGAATTGCGTCTCCCTTGCCGCGTTGGTAACTCTCGCCGATGAGGCGCGCTCCCTCTTGGAAGTTTTCCAAGAGCATCGGGGCGTAATCGCGGTCTACCATGTATCCGGACGCGGTCTGGGCGTCCAACACACGCAGAAGTCCCGGATATGGACCGGGTTCGGTTTGTCCCACATTGGCGGATAACATACACACATTGAACGGTATATGAGCTTCCGACCACCGCACAAATGTCCGATTCAGCGTATTCAGGTCGCAGGTGAACATGAAATCGTCTTCCAAGATGAGTGCGGTAGCGAGCCCCGATGCCTGGAATTGCCGTACGGCTTCCACATGACTCAGGCTGCAGCCCCAGTCGCCTTGACCCGGTTTATTATGCCCGGGAATGCGGACGATTTTGGCGTCGGGGACGTCCATGCGGTGCAATTCACCCAAGATTTCTTGGCGACGATCGGCACGGTGGTCTAAATTGATGTAGTAAATGACGTCCACGGAATCGTGCCACGCCCCCGCCGCATCCGCCATCCCTTCCGTGTCTGTTTTAGCAATATCTAAGACGGAGGGGTACGCCGTTCCGTACCAGGTGGCCGCGGCCAATACCGTCACGACTATAAAAAAACAAAGCCACACATGACGATGGAACCAACGCCGCAATTTCATGGTGACCAAAAGAGACTATATTATACAGGTTTACATTACAACACACACAACACGGACTATAGGATCTACATTCACCGTCCTAAATAACACACGTCCCGCGCCACTTTACACCTTTGCCGATTTAAAACGCCCACTTTAGTGGGCGTTTCCAGTGGCAAAGGCAACGTTACCACGCGCATTTTAAATGCGCGAAGGTGTAGGAGGACGCGGAGGCAGGGGGGTCGCGTCCGTATTGTTGGATTCCTCCGTGTGCCACGAGGGAACACATGATTGCAGCTTATCGTACTTGGCTTCGGCCTTTTCCAGGGCTTCCATCAAGTCGTACACGTAATTGGTGGATTTGGTATCCTCCTTGTATGCCGTGACTGAGCACACATCCATTGCTTTTACACCGTCCTTGTCCACGGTGTAAAAGCAATGGATGTCCCGGTCTGAAAAGAAACGGTCGCGGATGATTCCCGACAAACTTCCGCGGTCGTCGTTCTCAAAGCGACGAATTTTGAAGCCGTAGACGATGAATTCTTTCTCGGTCAGCCATCGGATATTGAGCGAATGATTCATCACGTCGCCGTAGACCTTCAACCCTTCTCTCACCTTTTCCACAGGGTCCTCTGTATCCATGTCCATGCCCCGCACGCGCAGATTGATGGTATACAAAGCGTTGAGTCGCGCTTGCGAGGTCTTGTTCTTCTCGGCCTCCAAGAAGTCGGCGTGCTTTTTCCGTCTCTCTTCTTCCTTCTTTTTCTTCTCTTCCTCGCCTTTTTGAAGCGATACCAAGAATTGTCCGTAACTCTTCTCCATCAGATACGTCTCGTCGCAATCGTCGCCGCTCATGGTTATTATCAAACAATCCAAAGACGCACTATAGGGGATAATACCATTGATGTACATGAACCATGTAAATCAATTTTTCACCATAGTACATTTACCAAGAAGAACCAAAGACGGAACCGGCGAAATTGGCCGGCATGGGGTCCATGTTGAATCCGTTGTCAGGGACCGCCATCATGCCCCCGCCCTGCATCGGCGCGGTCTCGGGACTGCGGGGGATGGTGGTGGCGATGGGGGCTGGAGGGAAAAGACCAGGTTGAACCGTAGAATCATCTAAATAGTCGGCCTGGCTGGTGGCGTGGGAAGGTGCGGTAGTGTTACCGAACCGCACCGACTTCTTCGCCGCCGCCTTTTTCTTATCTTCCATGGACGGACCATTCCAGAGTTCCAAGAGGCGTTCGTAGAGGATGTTGCTCTTGAGCCCCATCTTGCTCTGGATGCTGAGAATGATGACTAAAAACGGAATGACGGCATTGATGAGGGTCAAATTCTCGTATTTGAATCCCGACCACGTGGGCAAATATGTGATGACCCGGTGAATCAAGATGACGCCGACAAAGATGAGCGAGAGCTGGACGAAAATTTCCAAAGTGAGTTCCAAGGACGACTTTTCTAAATCCGCTTCAGGGATGAACCGTTGGATAAGTTTGTTCAACATGAACACGGGAATCAGGGCCAGAATGGCGTATTGAAGCACATTCAAGACTTCGGCTTTGCCTTCTTCCGTCGTGGAGAACACATGACTCAGAAACGACCGTTTGGATTCCCGGGATTCTTGCAATACTTCCATGTATCCCAATGACGACAACGTATAGTATGTTTAGAGACATTTCCAGCAAAAGGGAGATAAAAGGGCGGAGCGTGGTTAAGGTAATGGAGAATACCGCCTACCCCATTTCCGAAGAAAACCAGTACTTGGATCTCATCCGGCGCATTTTAGCCGAAGGGTCCGACGAAGAGGGTCGCAACGGCGCCGTTCGGTCCGTATTTGGCCATATGATGCGGTTTAGCTTGAAAGACGGACAGGTTCCCTTCCTCACCACCAAGAAATTGGCCTGGAAAACGTGTTTCCACGAACTGATGTGGTTCATTGCGGGTAAAACCGACAATGCTCTCTTGCAGGCTCGCGGAGTGCATATTTGGGACGCGAACGCTTCACGTGATTTCTTGGACAGCCGGGGATTGACGGAACGCCCCGAAGGGGATTTAGGACCCATCTACGGCCAACAGTGGCGTCATTGGAATGCTCCCTACGTGGATTGTCATACTGATTACAGTGGCCAGGGCATTGACCAATTGCAGTATGTGATCCAACAGCTGAAGGATCCCGCGACCCGGTCCAGTCGTCGTCTCCTTGTCACTGCTTGGAATCCGGAGCAATTGGCGCAAATGGCACTGCCACCGTGTCATGTTTTGATGCAGTTTCATGTACGCGAGGGCAAGTATTTGTCATGTTCCCTTTACCAGCGCAGCGGGGACGTGGGTTTAGGCGTTCCCTTTAACCTGGCGTCCTACAGTTTATTGACGCATCTGATGGCTCATCATTGTGGTTTAGTCGCTGACGAATTTGTGTACTTTTTGGGAAATGCTCATATATATCGGTCTCACGTGGAGGCTTTGACGGAGCAATTGACGCGGGAACCGCGGCCATTTCCTAAGTTGACCTTTACTCAGACCCATGACGCCATGGAAGATTATACTTTAGACGATCTGAATTGGAAGACCTCTTATGTCTCTCATCTGGAATTGAAGATGAAGATGGTTGCGTAAAACCGACTTAGAAAGAATCGGTTTGAAAATTATCATTATGAGTGCTGCAAATTCATCTGCTAAGAAACGAAGAGCCCCGGCCAGCTTAGAACCGCCTAAACCCGCGGGTCCGTCCATGAGTCCGATGAACACCCCGGCAGGAGGGATGACGCTTCCTCAAGTGATTTCGCTTATTGACAAGCGCCTCATCAATTTGGAAGTGATTACCAAGACGCTGTCTGACAAGCAGGATGCCTATGATGCGGAGGCGCCATTGTCATCGGCGGGCGAGGCCACGACGCCTCTGGACATCCAGGAGAGATTTGAGGTCATGGCGGACGAGATTGCTAATTTGAAAAACATCGTCATGAGTCTGCAGGCGTATACCATGGACGTGAACCGGATGTTGTTGGAGGGTCGGGGGGTGACGAAGCCGATGGCGGAATCGGCGTCGTCCGAGGTGGCGGAGGTACCGGACACGAGTTCCAATGCCAACGTGGCCGTGGATGCTCCCTTGCCGGCTACTGCAGTCACACTGGATGCCACGGCCATGATGATGGGGCCAGATGAAGAGTCTGAGGATGAGTATGTGGCGCCAATTACCAAGGTGCGGTGGAGCAGTGCGTCCTAATGATGATCCTATACTCATCGCGACATACGTCGGGTTTGCATACGGGAGTCCAGAACAATATTGACATCGCGGGGTCCTTGGTTGGGTTCGGAAAAGGAACGTTTAGCCAGCAGAACTTGGTTTTTGTACATGTGAAGATGAATATGTTTCGCCGCCCACTGAGCCTGCCACTGTTGAACAAGGGGTGCTGTCACGGAGGGGTGGACGCCAATATGGATTTCTTTGAGATTGGGCAACTGGTCAAACATAAATGGCACAATATTCATCAGTTGAGGACCAATGTCGTGATTAAGCAAGGTAATTTTGCGTATCCGTTTGAATACGGCGCAATCGGCGTAATTCAAAAACTCGGTCATCATATTCTGCAATTTGTCGCATGTGATGTTTTTTCCCAAGAAAGGGGCATGGTCGGCATTGAGGTTCAGCGTCTTTTTATCATTGTAGAGGTAATTCAACAGCAACCCGGCGATTTCGGTGTTACCGGGAAGAATTTTGCCTTGACATTTTTTCTCGGTTTGTACACGGAGCGTGCATTCCGATTGGGAAATGGGAGGTAGGTCGCCTGTTTTTTGCGCCGGCCCTGGTTTAGGGATCCCGATGTCCGATGATTCAGGCCGATTCGCTTCAGTAATAATGGCGGTCTTGGCTTCCAGAGGGATCCAGGAATCGGGGGTCTGGCGTTCGGCAACCATGGCCGGCTTGACCACGACAGCAGAAGTCCGGTGGGGAGGCGGTTTACCCATATAAATGGGTTTGGGGGTATCCGTTCGCCGCCGAGTTTTATTGGCTGCGTTTTTTAGAAAGGCGGACCATCTTTTTCCCACCGTCTTGGGAGTTTTTTTGAACATTTTGTATTGAGACATCCCAGTATGTCTACCGTCCCGAGACGTTTGTTCTGTTCCTATAGATTATCCGGGTAAAAATTGATTTAGATATTTATTTTTACCCCCATGACCATACCTCCATCTCATTGTCATGAACTGGTCATTATCCTTGTTGAAGGCGCTGCTGCTGCTCTCCATCTTGCTGTGCGCAAGACATTGTATAGGATCTACCCCAACCCCCAAACTCAGTAACACACAATTGATGCGTATTAACCGTTTGATCATGACCCCGGGTCTCCCCGATGAACATATCAATACGATAAAACGCGTTTTATTCGCCTACTATGAACCATGGGCTCTGAACTATGCTCAACAGTTTCGTGACAATCATCGCTACATTTGCCGCCATATTCCGTCGGTAGAAATGGACCTTTATGCACGTAAAGGTTTGCTAAATGCAGTACGGAGTTATCGTCCTACCAAAGAAACCGCCGTGTTCCATCTCTACGCGGTTCACCATTTACGCGGACAGTTGTACTATGGGGCGACCGAGATGTCACCGATTACCAATGTCAGTAAAAAGGCGCTACGACGAAAGCAGTCCCGTCATGCGCGGGCCACTCATGAAACATTTGTATGGGATCAAGTACGGCCCGTCTCACCCAGAAGACCCGAGGAATTGTGGGAGCATATCTACGAAACATGTGATGCATTCACGCGCCGCTGTGCGGTCTATAAATACGACTACGACTTCAATAGGTTGCGCAGTAACTGTGAGGTTGCCGAATTGATGGCTTGCAGCGAGGAAACCGTCCGAAAGGCGTTGGTCGCGCATTTTCGCCCGGATTTTGGGATGCATATAGTGTAAAAATACCCACGTAAAGAGAAGAAACCACATATTCCTAAAGATCCAACCGTGGGGCATCATGAAGAATTGTACAGGGTCGCTGTCGTCGCGGACACCACGAGGAACCCTGACTGAAGATATCAGCAAAATACAGTCGGAATTCTATGCATCGCATCCACAGGCGATTTTTTTCCGCAAGGGTCAAAAAATGGAATGCGCCCATTTTGTCACTGAACAGGTCCCGTTAGCACGGCTCTTTTCCAATAGTGTGTATGTGATCCCCGGAACAGACGATATTTATGTGGACTATCCGATTATCAAGTCTTATGTCACTCAGACCAATTACGCGCCTATTGTCCGGGAATTGATCCGCGTGATTCACGAGACGATTGAACACTACGGGGGTTTCAATTTGCATGTCAACTTGTTATCGTTTTCCGTGTCGGCGGCGGAACGTTATACGGACGCGATTAAGATGTTTTGTGCGGAATGTTCCAAGACCGATATTCGTTATCTGGAGCGAATGCATAAAATGTACATTTACAATACGCCGCATATGATTCATCTCATTTCGGCTTTCATGATACGATTCACGAACGACAGTATCAAAGAGAAGATGGTGCATTATTCCAAGGAAGAGTCGGCCACGAAAATCCAGACATTGCATGCCCACGTCAAATCAGAAAATTGATTCGGTTCTAGTATGCTCTTATACCTCGTATATACCCCAACACAACATACACACCCAGTTACCCGCCACCATGGACTTGCATTTGACCGCTCCGGCCAAGATTGAGGCGTTTACGACGCTGTTTCATAGCATCAAACAAATTACCCAGAACATCAACATTCAGTTCACTGCGGAGCGCATGTTCATTCAGACCATGGACAGTGCCCGCATTTCTATTTTGGAAGTTACGTTGCCGTGTACGTGGTTCAATGCGTATACATGCGCCAATCCGGTGACGGTGGGTGTCCATGCCCATATGCTGTACAAGATCCTCTCTGCCGCCAAAAAGGACCATACCATCCGCATCCAGTACGACGCCGACGCTTCCGCGGACGCGGACGCACTGACCATCGTCATGACGACAAACCAGGCGGCAAACGGGTCATTTGAACAACAATTTACGGCGCCGCTGATGGACATTGAAGAGGATACGTTGGACATTCCAGATATGGATTATCAAGTGGACATGATCATGCCGTCGGTCGTATTCTCCGGCATGATTCAACAATTGCGTAATTTCGGCGAAAGCTTGGACATTCGTTGCAACGAAACCACCAATTCCTGGACGGCCATGACCCGGGAGACCCAAGAACGCATGTCGGTCAATATCAAAATGGATGACCTGGACGAATTTGCCATTGACGAAGCGTGTGACTTGTCGTTATCGTTTGCCCTTACCCATTTGACGTATGTGAGTTCCTACAGCAAAATCGCTAAAAATGTCTACATTAAACTGCACGGCGAATTTCCGCTGCGTTTGGATTATCCGTTGGAAGACGATGGCATGATCTGTTACTATTTAGCACCCAAGATTGGCGACAATGATGCCTAAATGCGTCGCCGTGGACCCCGGGGAATCTCGGGTTTGACATATACAGCAGCACGGAATACCGATGGTGGAATGGCTCCTTTTTTTCTTGGTCGTGTTTGTCTACATACATTTGGTTCAACAGTACAAGTGCAGCGAAGAACCGGATGTGTTTGAGATGGACTATATAGACAATGCGAATTTACAAGAATCCTGTCAATTACTGCAACCGGTCGTATTTGCGGCGGCGGGCAGCCTCCCCTTGCCTCCAGATTTAGACGATGTGGTGGCGGAAGTGGGGCCGAATCCTATGACATTGGAAATGTTTGATCCTACTTCGGTCAAGTACGGGGTGTCCGTTCCTTATGCGGTCGCCTGGGAAATTTTAGGCGCAACCGCGACCGCGAACGACCACCCATCTCATCCCCATTATTCGGAACGCAATGCTTCCCTATTAGCAGCGGCGCCCGAGTTCCGGGAAAAATTGCGGGAATTGGACGCCTATTTGCGCCCACCACTCACCGTGTATTCTCGTCTAGATTTGGCCATGGGTGCCCAAGACGCGTATACCCCGTTCCGGTATCACTTACATACCCGCAAGTTCTTGGTCGTTTCCACGGGCAAAATCACGGTGAAGATGGCGCCCTGGAAAAAAAACGCCCGGTATTTGCACGAAGTACGTGATTATGACGTGGGTGAGTACCGTTCTAATATGAATGTATGGGATCCGAAAGAGCATCACCGGCGTGACCATGCCAAGGTGGAATTCGTGGAATTTGACGTGGACGTCGGTCATGTGGTCTACATACCCGCCTACTGGGGTTACAGTGTGTATTATCAATCTCCCCGCACTGTGTTGGTAGAATACGATTACCGCACATGGTCCAACTGCTTGGCATTTTTAGGCGAAATCGGTCGGACGTGGTTGCAACAGCAACGTATCCACCAAATCTGGTTCCCGACGACCGCTCCGTCCAAGAAAAAGATGGCAGCGGACGCGCAAACGTCTGCCGTCACCACTGCAACCACCGATTCTAAAGAGGGTTCGGACACCCATCAATCTCTCTCCTCGGTGACCCCTGAATCGCCGCCTTCTGTGGTGATTCCAGAACCCGACCTCACCCCCGCTACCGCGACTGAACCGTAGGTGCCTTCAAAGTCTTCCCAAGACATGGGCGTGCATACCAGTGGTGGCATGAATCGTTGCTGGACAGAGAGAGGTTGTTCATCCGGGTCCAAGTCGTAGGCCGTGTAAAAGTCTTCTAAATCGTCGTCGTCGTCAAATACCACGGTTTCGGCGTCGTCGTCCACGGTGCCGCCGTATTCCGAAATGCGTTGTGCCCATACCGGAGAACCTGATGCATGATACAACCAATGACGGTATAGGGAATAATTCACAGGCGAAGATGATGTCAATGGCGACGATTTGTCCACGGGGACCGTCCCGGGCAACCAGGGCATCACTGTGCGCACGGAATACCGACACATATGGGTCAACCATTTACGGGGAGGAAGAGACGGTTCCGTCGTCCGGTAAATATCCACTTCTTCCTCGTCCACCCACGACCGACCTTCCGGTATATTTATACGGATATTTTTTGCCGACCCCTCCCCTCCCTCCCCTAAACTGTACCTGGCTTGCAACAGGTGCACTACAAAGGTACCAACCAACGTCTCGTCACTAGGCGTCGTCTGATGTTCCAGATACAGCAGCTCCAGCGGTTCGGACAGTTCGGGCGACGCGTCAGCGTAAAATACCCGGTAAATTTCCTC
>Ga0209188_1001362_pt1 | contig 19926 bp, 16 predicted proteins | sample C_130625_EF_Meta_FD_187307 | JGI IMG/M metagenome (GOLD analysis project Ga0209188, IMG submission 187307) | Freshwater microbial communities from Lake Croche, Canada to study carbon cycling - C_130625_EF_MetaG (SPAdes) (version 2) | ecosystem: Environmental > Aquatic > Freshwater > Lake... | reverse complement strand
CCCCTCGGCGCGTGAGCGTCAAACCCGAGTGCCGAAAGCCCCTCGGCGCGTGAGCGTCAAACCCGAGTGCCGAAAGCCCCTCGGCGCGTGAGAGATAAAAACTGGGGAACTAGGATTCGAACCTAGACTAACTGGTTCAGAGCCAGTCGTGCTACCGTTACACCATTCCCCAAGAATGGCTTTCCAGGGCCCGATCCAGGCGGGTTCGGAGGCAAAGTGATCTCGGCTGCAGGTTCCCAAACGGAAAACCACCGGCCGGACTCTCCCGGAAGGTCTCCAGCGTACCGGCGAATCGGCGTGCTGGCAATTCGGCTCTTTGGGGGCCATTCTGGTGATTCGGCGGAAAGTTTCGGGGCTGTGGGGTGGGGTGAGAGTCGATCCGGGCGGATCCCAGCGAGGTGAAACGTGTCGGCGTGCAGTCTCGAGTTCGGCGCCGGTCCCCGGAAGGGGGAGAAGATTCCGATCCTCGCCGATCGGACGGTCCTCGGTCGCCATCCTTCCTGCGACATCGTCATCCCCGATTCGTCGGTGAGCCGGCATCATGCCGCGTTCATCCGGGATGGGGAGCGGGTCCTCATCGAGGATCTCCGCAGCCGCAACGGCACCCTCGTCAACGGCCGGCGGGTGGCCGGGCAGCGGCCGCTTTCCGATCGCGACGAGGTCTCCGTCGGGGAGCACCGGATGGAGTTCCGGATCGCGTCGCGCTCCGACACGGAGGACGCCCTCGCCACCGGGGATGCCGACTACCTCGACTCCCATGCCGGCAGCTCGCTCATCGTCTCCGAAATGGAGATGCCGCGGAATGCCGACGAGGACGCTCCGGGGGCGAACGCCGCCGATCAGCTCCGCGCCCTGTTCGGGATCAATCGGGCGATCGGCGCCTCGCTGTCGCTCGAGGAGGTTCTCCCCCGGCTCCTCGAGGGCCTGTTCGAGATCTACACCCAGGCCGACCGGGGCTTCGTGCTCCTGGTCGATCCCGATTCCGGTCGGCTCCTCCTTCGGGGCAAGAAGGTCCGTGGGTCAGGTCAGGAGGGGCCACCGCGGTTGAGCGTGTCGGTCCTCGACACCGTCTTGGCGACCCGCCGCGCGATCCTCTCCAATGATCTCCAGTCCGATTCCCGGTTCGATGCCAGCCAGAGCATCATGTCGGGGTGGCTCCGGTCGGTGATGTGCGTGCCGATCTGCCGAGCCGACGGCAGTGTCCTCGGGGTCGTGCAGCTCGATGCGAAGGCGCGGGGGCGAGGGGAGTTTCGCGAGCGGGATCTCGAGGTCCTCGCCGGCATCGCCGGGGCCGCAGCGCAGGCGGTGGAACAGGCCCTCGCGCACGACGAGCGGCTCCTCCAGGCGAAGCTCACCCGCGACCTCGAACTGGCCGGCGACGTCCAGAAAGCACTCCTCCCCTCGAAGCCACCGGAGATCCCGGGCTACGAGGTGTTCGACTTCTACGAGCCGGCCCGGCATGTCGGGGGGGATTACTTCAACTACGTGCCCCTTCCCGATGGCAGGATCGCCATCGTCATGGCCGACGTGTCGGGCAAGGGGGTGCCGGCAGCGATGGTGATGGCGGTGCTCTCCGGGGACGTGAAATACTGCCTCGCCGCGGAGCCCGATCTCGTCCGTGCCGTGACCCGGATCAATGACAGCGTCTGCCGCAGCGGTTGGGACGAACGCTTCGCCACCTTCGTCGCCGCGGTCCTCGATCCCCGCACCCACCGGGCAACGCTCGTCAACGCCGGCCATCTCCCCGCCTATGTCCGCGATTCCGCAGGGACCGTGACAGCCATCGGTCCCGAACAGGGGGGGCTTCCGCTCGGCTTGGTGGCCGAATGGGAATACCGCGCCTCCGAGATCTCGATCGAGCCGGGGATGACGCTCGTCTTCTTCACCGACGGGATCAGCGAGGCGATGGACGTCGAGGACCGCCTCTATGGGCTCGAGCGGATCGAGGCGCAGGTGGGGAAGCCCGGGGGAAGCCCCGAGGAGGTCGGGCGGAGAATCCTCGCCGACGTCGAACGGCACACGGCCGGCCAGATCCGCAGCGACGACATGTGCTTGGTGTGTGTCGGCCGGGTCTTAGGGGATGACGATTCGGCCGGTAGTTCCCTCTCGCTCCGCCCCGCCGGAAAGACGCCGCGGCGGAGCAGCCGAAAGCCTTCCGGCCCCGGAAGTCGCTGAGCCGTTCGACCGTCGTGCAGGGTTTTTTCGCTCAGGCCGGGCGCCGTCACTTACCGCTTCGGACGCGGGATCCTTCCGGCGGAACTGCCGCCGCTCCCCCCCTTGCGGCCCCGTCCGCCGGCGCGACGCTGACTCCCGCCGCCCCCCTCGCCGCGCATGCCGGAAATCCGGTCGCGGATCGCGGCCGCCCGCTCGAAGTCGAGTTCGGCGGCGGCCTGCATCATGTCGGCCTCGAGTTGCTCGAGGATCTCGGCCGACTGCCGGCGCCCCTCCTCCCCCTGCCCCACCGCCTCGAAGGCCCGCGCCCGGGCGGACGATTCCGCTTCGATCCCGGAACGGATCTCCTTGCGGACGGTCTCCGGCGTGATCCCGTGGGTGGTGTTGTAGGCCTGCTGGAGCTCGCGGCGGCGCTGCGTCTCGTCGATCGCCACCTGCATCGACTCCGTCACTTTGTCGGCGTAGAGGATGACACGGGCATCGACGTTGCGGGCCGAGCGGCCGATGGTCTGCATCAGCGACGTGGCGTTTCGCAGGAAGCCCTCCTTGTCGGCGTCCATGATCGCCACGAGCGACACCTCGGGGAGGTCGAGCCCCTCGCGGAGGAGGTTGACGCCGACGAGGACGTCGAACTTTCCCTCGCGGAGCTCCCGGAGGAGATCGACCCGCTCAAAGGCGTCGAGCTCGCTGTGGAGCCAGCGGCAGCGGACGTTGCGCTCCTGGAAGTAGGCCGTCAGGTCCTCGGCGAGTTTCTTGGTGAGCGTCGTGACGAGGACGCGGTTGCCGGCAGCCACGGTCGTGGCGATCTCGCCGGCGAGGTGCGGAACTTGATTCCGCGCCGGGACGATCTCGATGACCGGGTCGAGGAGCCCCGTCGGCCGGATCACCTGTTCGACCACCTCCCCGCCGGTGCGGGCCAATTCCCACTCCCCCGGAGTCGCCGAGACGTAGATGGTCTGGTGGAGCTTCTTCTCCCATTCGTCAAACTTCAGCGGCCGGTTGTCCATGGCGCTGGGGAGGCGGAAGCCATGGTCGACGAGCGTCGTCTTCCGGCTCTTGTCGCCGGCGTACATCCCCCGGACCTGCGGGACGGTGACGTGCGATTCGTCGACGAAGAACAGGTATTCCTCGGGGAAATAGTTGAACAGCGTCTCGGGCGTGCTACCTGGCGCTCGGCCGGAGAGGGGGCGCGAGTAGTTTTCGATCCCCGGGCAGAAGCCCGCCTCGAGGAGCATCTCGAGGTCGAAGCGGGTCCGGGCCGCCAGACGCTGCGCCTCGAGGAGCTTCCCCTGCGACTTGAGCTCCTCGAGCCGCATCTCGAGTTCCTGGCGGATCGTCCCCACCGCGGCACGAACCCGGTCCTCCGGCATGACGAAGTGCCGGGCAGGATAAAAATACGTCTCGTCCTTGCGGGCCGCCACCTCGCCGCTGGTGGGATGGGTGACGGCGATCGACTCGATCGTGTCCCCCCAAAACTCGATCCGCGTCGCGAGCTCCTCGTAGGGCGGCCAGATGTCGATCGAGTCGCCGCGGACGCGGAACCGGCCCCGCTCCAGGGCCAGGTCGCTGCGCTCGTAGTGGATCGAGATCAGCTTCTCGAGCAGCTGCTCCCGCGTCAGGGTCATGCCCGAGGCGAGGCGGATGACCATGGCCCGGTAGTCGTCGGGCGAACCGAGGCCGTAGATGCACGACACGCTGGCGACGACGATCACGTCGCGCCGGCTCACCAGGGCGCTGGTGGCGGCCAACCGCAGCCGGTCGATCTCCTTGTTGATGGCGGCATCCTTCTCGATGTAGATGTCGCGCTGCGGGATGTAGGCCTCGGGCTGGTAGTAGTCGTAGTAGCTGACGAAGTAGTGGACGGCGTTGTGGGGAAAGAAGTCGCGGAACTCCGCGTACAGCTGGGCCGCGAGGGTCTTGTTGTGGGAAAGGACGAGCGTCGGCCGGCCGATCCTGGCGATGCAATTGGCCATCGTGAACGTCTTGCCGGAGCCGGTCACGCCCATGAGGACCTGCGAGGCCCGCTCCTCGGTGACCCCGCGGACGAGGCTCTCGATGGCGGTGGGCTGATCCCCCGCCGGGGCGTAGGGGCTGACGAGCTCGAAGACACCGTCGCGGGGAATCATCGGGGGAGCTCCGATTGCGGCGACAGCCCGGGGAGCGGGCGGAGGTGGGGGCGGAGACGGGCGAGGGTGGCCTCGCCGACTCCAGGGACGTCGAGGAGCGACTCGGGCGTCTGGAAGGGGCCGTGGATGTCGCGGTGGTCAACGAGACGCCGGGCAAGCGCCGGGCCGACGCCGGGCAGCTGCGAGAGCTCGACGGTCCCCGCCGAGTTGAGGTCAACGGTGAACCGGAGCGGCACGGCGGGGGGGGCGTCGTGGTCGACCAAGCCACCATGGAGCCCGCCGGCGGCGACGTACCAGGCCGCCATCCCCGCGAGGCAGGCAGCCACGACCAAGGCGATCACCGGCTGGGCACGCCGGGGGAGATGATGCTCGACGATCCCTTCGTGATTGAGAAAGCCCTTGTCCATAGAGTCATCGTACCGCCTTCCCCACGGCGGTGTCGTCGCGGTACGCTGCCGTGACGCCGGATTCCCGTCCCGGCCGAGATTCGCTCCGCCTCGGAGGTGACATGACCGCAAGTTCCGATTCCGGTTTTAAGTCCCCATCCCGTGCCCAGTCCGGCGCTACCTCACCGCCCCGCGACCACCGTCGGTTGGAGTGGGATGAAACGCTCGAGCAGGTCGTGGCCGGGCTCGTGCCGACCTGGCTGGGGGAGGATTTGGGGCATGAGTGCGATTGGACGAGCATTTCACTCGTTTCGGCCGAGGCCCGGGCCTCACTCGACGTCGTCGCCCGGGCCGGGGGCGTGGTGGCGGGGCTGGCGGCCGCGGGGATCGTCGCGGTGGGGGTCGACCCGCGGCTGGAGTGGTCTGCGGCGGCGAAGGACGGCGATGGTGTTTGCCGGGGGGCGATTGTGGCCCGGCTCGTCGGCCCGACCCGAAGCATCCTCACCGCCGAACGGACGGTGCTCAACGTCCTCGGCCGGATGTCGGGGGTGGCCACGGCCACCCGCCGGCTCGTCGATGCGGTGGCTGGTACGAACTGCCGGATCTACGACACCCGCAAGACCGTCCCCGGCTGGCGGCTCCTCGACAAATATGCCGCCCGGGCAGGCGGTGGGTGGACCCACCGGATCGGTCTCTATGACGCGATTCTCATCAAGGACAACCACCTCGCGGCGATGGCGGCTGCCGGGAGCGATCCGGCCGCGGCGGTGCGCCGGGCCCGGGATTTCGTTGCCCGGACGTTTCCCGCCGAGCGCGCTGCAGCCACGGTGGTGGAGATCGAACTCGACTCCCTCGATCAGCTTCCCGCCGTCCTCGAAGCGGGCCCCGACATCGTTCTTCTCGACAACATGCCGGCCGAATGCCTAGCCGCCGGGATCGCGATCCGCAACCGGCTCCGCCCGGAGGTGATCCTCGAAGCGTCGGGGGGAGTTTCGCCCGACACGGTCGGGGCGATCGCCGCCACTGGGATCGATCGGGTGAGCAGCGGCTGGCCGACCCACGCCTCACCATGGCTCGATGTGGCGCTCGATTGGGGAACGGCCACGCGGAGTGCGTAGGGATCACGCAGGAGCGAGCGGGATCGGCGTGCCACGGAGGCACCCCTGTAGCCCACACCCAGCGCAACAAAATATTCAGGCAGGGGTTATCCCAGCCGGAAGACGATTGTTTGCAGAAATCGCCTGAGAGTGTTCCCTGCGACCGTCGCTCGAGCGGTCAAACGCCGAGGAGGCGGTTGCGCTTCGTGCGACGTTCCGCGCGGAGGCGGGCGCGGCGACGGGTCTCGCTCGGCTTCTCGAAGAACTCGCGCCGCCGCATCTCCTTCTTGATGCCGCTGCGCTCGACCAATTTCCGGAAGCGGCGAACAGCTTCCTGAATGCTCTCCCGTTCACGAACCGTGAGCTTGACCATACGAATCCCAATGAGCTGGAAATACCCGGAACGAAGCCCCAGAGCGTAGCGAAAGGGGGCCGAAAAGTCCATCCCGCCCTCTGCCCCGGCCATTCCGGGGCGTCGTGTTTCTGCGACTGGTCGCCGAAACACCCGTGGCAAGGGCTCTCGGCCGGGTTCGGGGAGTCTTGGATTGCCCGTTCCCTGCTCCGGCCGCACAATTGGGCCCGGCCGCTCTCCAGCCCAACCATGGCCGCCCCGCCGGTGGCAGCAGAGGCCACATCCACCGGTCAATCCCTCCCACTTTTTTGGTCCCTGCTCGGCCCCATCGGGGAGCCGGGGGCCGACGGAACCGCTGATGATCGCCGAAGTCGCTTCCCCTGGCTCGCTCCACGATCTCATCTTCTGGACCGACGCCACGGCCATCAGGGAGGGCATCCTGGCGCTGGCGGCCCTCGTGATCTTCCTCGTCACCGCTCCCCGCGGGCGGCGCTGGCTCTCCTGGCTTTCGCTCTCGCTGCTCGCCCTGTCGCTGATCCCGCTGCTCGCGATCATCCTCTTCCCGCAGCCCGCGGTCGCTGATGCCGATGGCGGGGGGGGCCATGGCCTGGGCCACGCCCACCATGTCCAGCGGTTCTTCCTCCTGGCCTCGTTTCTCCAGTCGTGCCTGCTCCTGGTGGTGGTGTGTGGCTGGGAACGCGTCACCCGACCGATGCCGAAGATCTTCGTCGACATCCTCCGCTGCGTGATGCTGGCGGTGGCGCTGTTGATCGTGCTCTGGGATGCCGGGATCAACGCCGGCGAGCTCGTCACCGGTTCGGCTCTGGTCACCGCGGTGCTCGGTTTCGCCCTCAAAGACACCCTCGGCAACGTCTTCGCCGGCCTCGCCATCCACGCCGAGCATCCGTTCGAGGTCGGTGATTGGATCCAGTACGACGCCAATCAGGCTCACATCGGCCGGGTCGTGGAGGTCAATTGGCGGGCCACGAAGGTGATCACGCTCGACGAGGCCTACGTCATCGTCCCCAACGGCCAGCTCGCCCAAGCCTCGATCCGCAATTTCACCAAGCCCGATTCCTGGTCCCGGCGGTCGATCTTCGTCGTCACTCCGTATGAAGTCTCCCCGCAGCGGGTGCAGCGGATCATCCTCGAGGCGATCCGGGGGAGTTTCGGGGTCCTCGAACACCCAGCGCCGTCGGTCGTGACGAGCAATTTCACCGACCGCGGGGTGGAGCACTGGGTGCGGTTGTTCACGAACGATTTCGACAAGCGCGACCGGGTCGACGGCATGGCCAGGGACCGGATCTGGTTCGCGCTGGCCCGCAACGGCATCGAGATCCCGACCGCCACGCAGGCGATCCGCCTGACCCAGCTCCCCGCTCCGCCGCTTCCGGAGCCCGCCGAAGCGAGGCTTGCCAGGCGGGTCGAGTCACTCAAGCGTGTGGGCATCTTTTCCGGGTTGTCACCGGGGCACCTCGACCGGTTGGCGACCGAGGGGCGGGAATGTCGGTTTGCCGGCGGAGAACCGGTCATCCGCCAAGGGGATCCGGGCGAGAGCCTGTTTGTCGTCCTCGAAGGGAGCGTCGAGGTGAGTGCCCGGGAGGAAGATGGCCTGCCGGTGGTGATCACGACGATCGGGCCGGGGGGATTTTTCGGCGAGATGTCGCTCATGACCGGCGAGGTGCGGTCGGCCACGGTCACAGCGAAGGCCGAATCGTCCCTCCTCGAGATCGACAAGGCGACGTTTCGGCGCGTGCTCGAGGAGCAGCCGAGCCTCGTCGAGACGCTCGGGCGGGCCCTCACCGCCCGCGCCGGGGAACGCTCCACGCTCTTGGCCCGCGACGGCCGCCGGGAGGATCCCCCGCAGCCGGATCTGTTTCAGAGGATCAGGGATTATTTTGCGATGTGACTGGCGGAGGACTGTCATCCCCTCGCCCTCGCCCACCCGGAGCCCCCCGCGCCATGCGGATCGAACTTCTGCCCTCGAGCATCCCGTCGTCTGACTCGCAGTTCCTCGTGTCGTTCATCATCAACGACAACGTGGCGATCGACGCCGGCGCGATCGGCCTCCTGGCCGATCTCGAGCGGCAGCGGGCGATCCGCCACGTGTTCATCACTCACGAACACCTCGACCACATTGCCAGCCTGGCGATCTTCCTCGAGAACATCTACGAGCCGGGCCCCGACTGCGTCGAACTGCTCGCCGCACCGGAGGTCCTCGAGTTCCTCCACGGCGACGTCTTCAATGGCCGGGTGTGGCCCGACTTCTTCGAGCTTTCGAGTCCCGAAAACGCTTTTCTGAAGACGACCGTCCTCGAGCCGATGGTGCCGGTGGTGCGCGGGGGATTGACCATCACGCCGGTGCCGGTGTCGCACGGGGTCGAAACCCTCGGGCTCGTTGTCGACGACGGCCGGGCCGCAGTCGTTTTCCCGTCCGACACCGGCCCCACCGAACACCTCTGGCGCCACCTCGGCACGATGCCGCATCTCAAGGCGGTGTTCCTCGAGGCGAGCTTCCCCTCGAGCTTGAGTGACCTCGCCACGCTGACCGGGCACCTCTGCACGCGCACCTTCCCGCTCGAAGCGGCGAAGCTCCCCGCGCGGGTGCGGAAGATCGTCGTCCACCGCAAGGTCCGGTATGCCGCCGAGATCGCCCGCGAGATTGCGGCGCTCGGCCTCGACAACGTGGAGTTCGTCCGGCCCGGGTACGGATACGAGTTTTGACGTCGGTCAGCAAGCGCCGAGGGCTCAGCCCTTTCCGCGTCCTTGGCGCTTCCGGTCGTGCTCCGAGAGGAGGATCTTGCGGAGACGGATGACATCGGGGGTGACCTCGATCAGTTCGTCGTCCTCGATGTATTCCAGCGACTCTTCGAGCGACATCCGCCGCGGGGGCTTGAGGAGGATGTTGCGGTCGCTGCCCGACGCCCGCATGTTGGTCAGCTTCTTCTCCTTCGTCGGGTTGACGATCATGTCGTCACTGCGGGCATTTTCGCCGACGACCATCCCCTCGTAGACCTCGTCGCCCGGCTCGATGAACAGGTCGGCCCGTTCCTGGAGGCCGTCGAGACCGAAGGCGACCGCCTTTCCAGGGACCATCGAGATCAGCACGCCGTTGGCCCGGCCCGCCACTTCCCCTTCCATCGGGCTCCACTTCTCGAAGCGGTGGTGCATGATCGCCGTCCCCTGCGTGGCGTTGAGGACGCGCGTCCGCAGTCCGATCAGGCCCCGGGCCGGGATCGAGAATTCGGCATGGGCAAACTCGCCCCGGTTCCCCATGTGGCGGAGCTGTCCGCGTCGCGAGCCGGTCAGTTCCATGACCGGCCCGAGCTTGTCGTGCGGGACCTCGACGACGAGCGACTCGAAAGGCTCGAGCGTCTTGTCACCCTCTTTATGGAGAATGACGCGCGGCTTCCCGACCGAGAGCTCGTAGCCCTCCCGCCGCATCGTTTCGATGAGAACAGAGAGGTGGAGCAAGCCACGGCCCGACACGGAGAAGTTGTCGGAGCCCTCGATCGATTCGACGCGGAGGGCGACGTTCCGCTCGAGCTCCTTCATGAGCCGGTCGCGGAGGTGGCGCGTGGTGAGGAACTTGCCAGAGCGGCCCGCCAGCGGGGAGCTGTTGACGCCGAACACCATGTTCAGCGTCGGCTCGTCGACCGAGAGGCGCTCGAGGGGACGGGGATCGGCCGGGTCGCAGATCGTGTCGCCGATCTCGACGTTCTCCATCCCACTGACGGCGCAGATATCGCCGGCGGTGGCCTCTTCGGCGTCCACCTTCCCCAGCTTGTCGAAGAGTTGCAGCGCGACGACCTTCGCCGGCACGAGCGTGCCTTTGGACGTCGAGCGGACGATCTGCTGCCCCTTGTTGATCTTCCCCGACTCGAGCCTGCCGACGGCGATCCGACCGACGTAATCCGACCAATCGAGGGTGGTGACGAGCATCCGCAGCGGCGCCGTCGGATCGACCGACGGACCGGGGATCTTCTCGATCACGAGGTCGAGCAGCGGCGCCATCGTCCCTTCGCGGGCCGTGACGTCGTGCGAGGCGAAGCCGTGCCGCGACGAGGCGTAAACAAAGGGGAAATCGGCCAGGTCGTCGTCGGCACCGAGTTCGAGGAACAGGCCGAGGATCTCGTCGAGGACCTCCAGGGGCCGGGCGTCGGGGCGGTCGATCTTGTTGACGACGACCACCGGGCGAAGGCGGGCCTCGAGCGCCTTGGAGAGGACGAACCGGGTCTGGGGCATCGGCCCCTCGGCGGCATCGACGAGGACGAGGGCCCCGTCGGCCATGCGCAGCACCCGTTCCACCTCGCCGCCAAAGTCGGCGTGGCCCGGGGTGTCGATGATGTTGATCTTCGTCCCCTTCCAGTCGACCGAGATGTTCTTGGCGAGAATGGTGATCCCGCGTTCACGCTCGAGGTCGTTGGAGTCGAGGATCCGCTCGCCGGAGAGTTGGCTGGCGCGGAATTGCCCGCTCTGGCGGAGGAGGCAGTCGACAAGCGTCGTCTTGCCATGATCGACGTGCGCGATGATGGCGATGTTGCGGATGTCGGAGCGGCGGGGGAGCGAGACGGCGGGGGCGTCGGAGGCGGAGGGGCCGGACATGGGGTGCTGCCCGGCGGACCGGGCTTCTCGGGGCGGGTGGGGACGCGCTCGCGGGGATCGGGAGCGGGCGGGATCGGGCCAGTGGGGGGGAAACCTCCCAGTATTCCCGACCGGAGGTCTTCCCGTCCAGTGAGGAAGGCGTGTGGGCCACGCCAGCCGCTTCCCGTCAGTCGCCGCGGCGGGCGGCGGCATAGAGCCGGTCGAAGAGGTCGGTCGGGGGCTCCCCCTTCTGCAACGCCGCCCAGGCGGAGCGGAGCGGGGGCATTTCCGGGGCGGCGGCGGCAGCGCTTGTCTCCGCGGCGCGGGCTGCGGCGGTGGGGCCGACAAACACCGCCACGAGTTCGTCCCCGCCGAGTCGGGAGAGAAGTTTGGCATCGGGAGCGAGCGTGCGCAGTCGTTCGGCGGCCCGGCGGAGGAGCGCATCCCCGGCACTGAAGCCGTGGAGAGTGTTGGTCTGCTTCAGGCCGACCACGTCGACGAGCACGCAGGCGATTGCGGACGCAGCCGCAGCCTTGCCGTCCTCCCCGAGCAGTGATTCGAGGGCATCTCGAGCCGAGAGCCCGGTGAGCGGATCGAGGGCCGGGCCGTGGTCGTGATGGCAGGCGTGAACGACGGTCCGGCGGCGGGAGCAGGCCGGCCCCTGGGGGCGGCGGGAAGGATCGCGGTGGCCGGCGGAGGAGAGGATCACAGACCCACGCTTCGAACGGAGGAAGTGCATCCCGGCGCGATCGAGCCACCGGAAGAGGCTTGGCCTGGACAGCAGACGGTGCCGGCGGGAGCGGCAACTCAATGGAGACGGAGGGACTCGAACCCTCAACCCCCGCGTTGCAAACGCGGTGCTCTGCCAATTGAGCTACGTCCCCGAACGTGGGTCGTGCCCAACCAGCCGCGGCCGGGCCCGAACTACCAAACAACTCCGAACAGGGCAGTCTGCCGCGGCCGGGTCCGAACCAGAACCGGCTTTGTCTCGTGCCTATCCGCCGCGGCCGGGTCCCGAACCACCAACCGGCCCGTTTCGTGCCAAATCCGCCGCGGCCGGGCCCGAACCAGACCCAGCTCCATCTCGTGCCCATCCGCCGCGGCCGGGCCCGCGGCCTCAAACTGCGCGCGCCAAGATTCGAACTTGGGACCTCTACCTTATCAGGGTAGCGCTCTAACCAACTGAGCTACGCGCGCTTGTGGCGACGACGACGCTCAGGAAGCGGCGTCGAGGCTGGAGAGAAAAGTATCGGCCGTCGCGGCCGGAATGCAACCCTCTCCTCCGAGGCGGGGAGATGGGGGGGGTGAGGGGCGGACGGGGGAACGGAAAGCCGGCCCGAAGCGCCCGCAAAGTCGACGCAAGTTACCCTGCTTTTCTCTGGAGCGAATGGGCATCGGGGGGGCCTGGGTGGTCGGCGCTCCTGCGGCTGAAAATGGGGGTGGCGCCGCGGCCGGTTCCCGCTACGTTCCTCGTCGCAACCGCCCATCGAGGAATCCATCCCATGATCTCCATGCAGCTTCGCTCCCCCGCCCTGCCCTGTTCGCGCTCCGGTGCAATGACTCTCCTCACCGCCGTCGCGGTGTTGGCTGTCGCCCTGCCGGCGGCGGCCCAGCCGACGGTCGAATACGCCCTCGGCCTGGCGCCGTTTCAGAAGAACGTCGACTACGACAAGCTCGCGCCCGACCAAGCGAAGGGGGCGACCCTGAAGATGGAAAAGGAAGGGGGGCTCAATGCGTGGGTCGTGCGCGGGCCGCGCGGAGAGGTGCTCCGCAGCTTTGCCGACACCAATGCCGACAAGGTCGTCGACCGGTGGAGCTATTTCAAGGATGGAATGGAGGTCTACCGCGACATCGACGCCGACTTCAACGCCAAGGCCGATCAGGCGCGGTGGGTGAACATCGGCGGCAGTCGGTGGGGCCTCGACGAGGATGAAAACGGCACGCTCGATGCCTGGAAGAGCCTTTCGGCGGAGGAGGCTACCGCCGAGATCGTGGCGGCCCTCAAGGCCCGTGATCCGGCGCTGTTTACCAGGCTCCTCCCCACGAAAGACGATCTCGTCACGGCCGGCTTCGAGGAGCCGCTCCTCTCGGAACTGGTGGCCCGGGCCGCCAAGGCCGGCAAGGAGTTTGCGAGTCTGGCCAAGGCCCAGCAGCAGATCAACGCCGACGTTCAATGGAACAACATGCTTGCCGCCCAGCCCGGCGTGTTGCCGGCCGGCACGCCTGGTGTGGCGAAGGATGTCCTCGCCTACGACAACGTCGTCGCGCTCATCGATGCCGGTGCCAAGGGAGCCACAGGGCAAGTCTACGTCGGCTCGCTCGTCCGCTGTGGCGATGTCTGGCGGCCGATCGATGCCCCGCAGGTGCCGGGGGCGCAGGGAGAGATCGCCGAGACGCTCGGGTTCTTCACGCCGCAGATGTCGGCCGGCACGGCCAACGGCGAGGTGCCTGCGGAAAACGAGGCCCTCAAGCCGCTCCTCGCCAAGCTCCGTGAGATCGAGGCGACCCTCCGAGACGCCACCGGCAAGGCCCGTGAGGCGGCCGCCGCGGAGCAGGTCGAGGTTCTCGAGCAGGTGGTGGCGGGGGCGGAGGCCGATCAAAAGTCGTTCTGGACGCGTCAGCTCGCCGAGACGATCGCTGCCTCCATTCAGGAAGGAACGCTGGCCGGCGGCACCGACAAGCTCGAGGCGATCGTGGCCGGCAGCGCCGACGACGAGCCGCTCCAGGCGTTTGCCGCTTTCCGGCTCACTCAAGCCCGCTACACCGTGGCGATGCAGGCGCCCGGTGCCGACGTCGGCAAGGTGCAGACGGCTTGGCTCGAGGAGCTCGCCGCCTTCGTGAAAGACCATCCGAAGGCGGCGGATGCCGCCGAAGCGCTCCTGCAGATGGGGATTGCCGACGAGTTCGGCGGCAACGAGAAGAACGCCCTGGCCCGCTACGAGTCGATCGTCAAGGAGTTTCCCGAGTCGGGGTCGGCGAAGAAGGCCCGCGGCGCTTCCCGTCGTCTCCAGAGCGTCGGGAAGACCCTCGCCCTCTCCGGCACGGCCGTCGACGGCAGCAGCGTGTCGCTGGAGTCGCTCAAAGGCGTGCCAGTGCTCGTCCACTACTGGGCGACCTGGTGCGAGCCCTGCAAGGTCGACATCGCGCAGATCAAGGAGCTGTACACGAAGTACGGGCCGAAGAAGTTTGCCGTCGTCGGGATCGCGCTCGACACCGACAAGGCCCAGCTGGCCAAATACCTCGGCCAGAAGCCGATTCCCTGGCCGCAGCTCCACGAAGCGGGTGGGCTCGACGGCCGGCTAGCCGAGGAGCTCGGCGTCCTCACGCTCCCGACGATGTTCCTCCTCGATGCGGAGGGGAAGGTGGTCGATCGCAACCTCGTCATCGCCGACCTCGAAAAGAAGCTCGAGGAGATGGTCGGCCAGTGATCCGGTTGAACAACTGAGCCGGATGTGCCGGATGGAAGTGGGTCGGAGAAGCGTCCGTTGTGGCAAGCTCCGGCCCGCTCCCGCTGCCTGACCAGTGCGATGTTCGAGGATGGGAGGATGTCGATGCCGTCGTCTGCTTGGCCGGTGAGTCCGGCGGTTGTCGTCCTGGGGGGGATCCAACTGTTCGGGCTGATCGCTGCGGTGGTGGCCCGTCTCGCCCAGGGAACCCGCTACGAGCCGGTCTGTCAGTGGGGCTGCGTCGCGGCCCTCGGGTTGGTTGGCGGGCTGTGTGGCTACGCGATCCAGTTCGGCCCCCACGCGGCCGCCACCTCGGCGGTGACGCTCCTCATGATGACGATGATCGCCGTGATCGACGTCCGGCAGCGCTGCTGAGCCGGGCGCTGGCCCGTCGCCCGCTCACTCATGCACGAGTGGCGCTGTCCACGGACAGCCACGCCCTTCCCCGGCTTGCCCCTCCTGCCGGTATTCCCGGCACTGATGTCTTTTCCGTGCAAACCGGAAAAAGACTCCCGTCCGGTGCGACCGACAGCCGAAATACAGGGCAGGAGCATCCACGCATGCCCCGACCGGTCTGACCGTGGGTCACGACAGTCCGGGCAATGCTGCCGAGCCAAGGAGTCATTCATGTCCATTTCGAGGTCCACGTTCCTGGTCGCGGTGGTCGTGGCGTCCGCGGTGACGTCCGCCGCCGGTGCCGATGATCTAGCGTCCGCCGTGGCCGGCAAGCTCACTGCGAGCGAGGCGGTGAAGGGACACAAGGTGAACGTGCGGGCCAAGGCCGGCACGGTGTTCCTTGAAGGTCAGGTCGGCAGTGCCGGCCAGATCGCCGCGGCCGAGGCGGCTGCCAAATCGACCGACGGCGTCGAGATGGTGGTCAACCGGCTCACCGTCGCGGAGGCCGGTTCCAGCGGCCTTCTCAATACGTTCGCGATTCCGTCGTCGATCCGTTCGGCGGTCGGAATGGGTGCCAAGGCGAGGCCTGAGGCGCCGCAGTCCAACGAGCCGGGCGAGGTGCAGCTGACGCAGGCCGTCGGCATGCCCCGCAGCGGTGGGGCGCCGACTGGCCCCCGTCCGCTCGGAGCACCGCAGGCCCGGCCGATGCAGCCCCACGCGGCCCAGCGGGGCCCGGTCGGCCAGCAGACGGTCGCCATGCGGCAGCCGATGAACCTCCCCGGCCCTGGGGCCTACCAGGGGGCGGTCAACGGTGCCATTGGTGACATGGGAGGCGTGCCTGGCGGTCTCCGTGACGGCCAAGTCGTTCCCGGGTCGGTCCGCTACACCGAAGGGGGCCCAGGGGGCCCGGGCGGCCAGGCTCCCTACGGCGGAGGGGCCCCGTATGTGGGGGCTCCCGGCATGGCGCCGATGGGGCCCGGCATGGCCGGTCCTGGCGGCGGCATGGGGGCTCCGATGCCAGCCCGTGGAATGGGTGTCGGGGCCGGTGCGGTGCCGATGCGGGGCGATGGGCCGAACATGCCCAACTACGCCTGGCCGAGCTACGCCGCTTCCCCCAACTACGCTGCCGTCCAGTATCCCTCGCAGTATTCCCCGACCGCCTGGCCGTACATCGGGCCGTTCTACCCCTACCCGCAGGTGCCGCTCGGCTGGCGCCGAGTGTCGCTGGAATGGGATGACGGCTGGTGGTGGCTCGACTTCGACGATCGGCACATCCACAGCCACCATCGTTAATCGAGCGACAAGCTCAGGCCTCTGGCCGCACGATTCCGCCCAACGACCCATCCCCGCACCGCGGGGGTGGGTCGCGGCATTTGGTGAGGCTCGCTCGCCCCGGGCCCGCGGCCCCGAGGCTGCCGTCTGGGCTTCTCGTCAGCAGCTGCCCCGCCTTCTCATCAGGCTCCGCCTCCCGGCAGCTCCCCCTCCATCCCATCAGTTCTCCCCCCTCCTCTGGTCCCCCTCGCCGGCCTGGCCTGCACTGCCGGCACGGCCGGTTTTTTTTCCCCTGTCGGAGAAATCCGCAAGTCCGGCGCCGGCATCGTCGATACAACCCGCAGGCCCTTCGCCACTCGACCGCCTTTCCAGACAGTTCGAGGAGTCTTTCATGATGGTTTCCTCCCGCCACCTCCTGCTCGCCCTGTTGGTTGCCGCGGGCACCATCACGCAGAGCGGTTGCTTTTGGCTCACCCAGCAGGGCCCCAATCTCGGCCCCCTCGCCATCCCGATCCCCGTGCCTGTCGGGATCCAGAAGAACAAAGAGGACCAGTTTTGGAACTACGAACGCTACGAGCGGACGCCGGTCCTCGGGGCGCTCCAGCCCGGTGGCCCGTGCGAGGCCCTCGACGAGCCGAGCGATGACGAAGTCATGCGGGCCCTCGAGAAGGCCCGGCCCGTCCAGGGCAACTGGCCGTTCCTCTACGAGATCCAGCGAAATCACGTCCGGATCTCGAAGTGCAAGATCGCCGACTACATCGATCCGCCCCGTCATCTGCCGCTCGTCGGCCCGACGCAGCTCCACCACGCCCACTACAAGTGCACGGTCTACTTCCAGGAAGTGAAGCGTGTCGGCTGGCCGGTGCCCCACACGCTCGTCGACGACGACACCCAGGAAGTGATCTACATCGACCACGATCACCTGCACATGGTTGGTGACGTCGATCCGGGCTGCGACGCGAACTTCTGATCGGGACGGTCAAGTGATCGGGACGGTCAAGTGATCGGGACAGTCAAGTTGTCGGGACAGTCAGGGTGGCCGGTCCTGGGGCTAACGGGCCCAGGACCGGCCACCGACCCCCGGTCTGAGCTTCGGACTGACCCCCAAGTCTGCCCCGGTCTGAACCCCGGGCCAGTCGGCTCTGGACCCTCGCCGCAACGACCGCTGGCCTCTGGCCAGCGGTTTTTTTGTTCCCCTCGGGTGTCCGGCAGCCAGCGCCGGAAGCTACCGACCGCTGTTTTTGCGGGGGATCGGCGTCGGCTTGCGGTCCGGCAAGTTGACCCCCACCCCCCCGGGATTAGACTTCAACGAGCAGGTTTCACTACGGCTCCCACGGAAGGTTTCAGGTACTCCACATGTTCGCGATCATGGGTCTGGGCACGGTTGAGCTGGTGATCGTGGCCGCGGTGATTCTTCTTCTCTTCGGCTCCCGTCTCCCCAAGGTGATGCGGTCGCTGGGGCAGGGAATCGTGGAGTTCAAGCGTGGCGTGCAGGGGATCGAGGACGACGGCACGGGCGGCCGTGGCGACGGCGCCGTCTGAGTCGTTCCCCGTTTTTTCCCGGGCCCTGGGCCCGGAACGGCTCGACGGGGCTCTAGCGGCGGCGCCCGGTTTGCTCTTGGTTCGCTCTTGGCCTCGAGGCCGATTCCACTCTGGCTTTCACGCTGTTTTCCACTTTCGCAAAAAACCTCCGGCCGTTTCCTCAAGGCCCGGTCAGATTTTCTTCGAGGAGCGATCGATGTTCGGCCTTGGTCCCCTCGAAATCGTCGTCATCGGTGCCATTGCGGTGATGCTCTACGGCAAGCGATTGCCGGAGGTGGGGCGTTCGGTGGGGCAAAGCGTCGGGGAGCTGCGGAAGCAATTCACGACGCTGCAGCGGGAGATGGACATCTCCTCCCACCTCGATCCCACGACCAGTTCGTCGCGTCGGCCGGCCTCGCGCCGCCTCGACGACGCCGGGGCGGGCCCGACGACCCAGGCTCCCCGATTTGATCCTCCCCCGGCAGCGGCTGATCAAGCCTGACGCCCTCTTCGGCCGATCATCCCTCGGTCGGACCGGCCCTCGGTCGGACCGGCTTGTGGTGCCGCGGAATCGTCTCGATCGGTGCCCCGGGGGTGATCCACCGGGTGGCCCGTGACGAGCCGCGGAGTGGATGCTAGGATTCTTCGTGTGCCCGGTTCGCCGGCCACCGTTCCGGGCGGCTAGCTCAGTTGGTTAGAGCGCTACGTTCACACCGTAGAGGTCACAGGTTCGAATCCTGTGCCGCCCACTTCGCCGGCCCCTGACGCCGGTCCTCTTTGCCGTTCCCCGCACAACCCGCGGCTGCCGAGATGGTGGCCGCGGGTTCTTTTTTTGCGGGTGTTTCTTGCTCCTCAAGCCAGCCAGCACCGCCGTCGCGTGCTGCGGCGGGAAGCCCGTCGCGTATCCGTCGCGATCCCTTCGCGATCCGCTGTCGGAGCGAAGTTTTGCCGCTGAGGGGCGTTTGCCCCAACGGGATGGATCGTCGCGTGAGGATCGGATGACGAATGCGCGATCCGTAGCGGCTTGTGCGCGAAGCGTCAGGGGCTTTGGCCAATTCGTACCGTGGGACGACCGATTCATGCCCTCCGGATGAGAAGCGCTTGTGCGATTGCTACGCTCCCACCCTATGGAGCTGTCGTTCCAGTCGTCCTACCCCCAACTTTCTGCGGATCCTCCGATGCGTCACTTGCGTGTTCGAGCTTCTTCCCTGACCGCCGCCGCTGAGCATCAGCCGGTCGCTGTCGGAGGTCCACTGTCGTCCCCTTCGTCCACCACCCCTTCCCACTCCACTTTTTGGAGTGCGGGCTTCCACCAGGCACCAGTCATGAAACCATCCCGAGTTCGATGGATCTGCTCCGGGTTGAGTCGACTTGTCGTCGTCCCAGCCGTCCTCGCCACAGCGTTGCTGATGGCTCAATCGGCGAGCGCCCAGCTCTACACCACGACGGGCTCGACTGGGAATTGGAATTCGCTCCGCTGGGCATCGGGCACGGCCGGTCCTTTCAACCAAAACTGGGTGAGCGGATCCAACGCGCAGTTCACCACTGGCACCTACACATTCTCCAGCATGTTCGCTAGCCCGACGACGGGTACGATCGGCAACGTCACGACCGCTACGAATGTGAACATCTCTTTCGGGAACTCCGCCAGCCAGACGATGACGTTCGACAACACGACCAAGACGTTCAACCTTGGTGCTGGAAGTTTGGTCGACTTCGGTTCGGTCGGCTTGGCCGGGACAAACGGACTCATTAAGGACGGTGCCGGCACGCTCTTGCTCACGGGTGGTGGCTACACCGGCGGTTTCACGCTGACCGCTGGCAACGTCATCGCCAGGTCGGCTACTGCCTTCGGCACCGGGGCCATCACGATCAACGGCGGAGCGATTGCCACTGGCACTTACGGCAACTTCACCATGGGGACCCGAAACGGCAGCGCCATCAACGTCGGTGGTAACTTCCAAATCGGTATCTCCGACATCCAGGGCAGTGGCACGGGGAACATGACGTTCTCTTCCGGCGTCGGCAACGGCTTCAACCTCACTGGCGGCGCTCGGACGATCACGCTCGGGTCGAGCGGGTCGATGACGTTTGGCCAAGCGATCACGAATGGCTCCCTGACGCTCAACCGGCTCTCCGGTGCCTCCGCCGGCCAGTTCGGTCTCGCGGGTGCCAACACGATCAGCTCCTTGACCCTCGATAGCGTCACGGTCAATGCCAGCGGCAACAATGCCGCCCTCGGTGCCGGCAACGTGACGCTTCAGGGGGCCAGTGCCACCACGCTGAACATCAGAGCAGCCCTGACGCTTGCCAACACCTTCACGATCGCCAATTCGGCTGGCACGAAGACGATCGCAGTGTCCGGTGGCGATGCCATTATCAATGGCAAGATCACCAACAACGACTCGACGGGCGGGTTGACGATCGGGGCCGGCGCTGGCCGCACGCTCAAGATCGGTGCCATCGACGGCACCGGCACCACGGGGGTGACGTTTGGCGGAGGCGGAGGTTTGTTGTTGGGCACCGTCGAGATGACCGGTGTCGGCAGCTACGCCGGGAACACGGTGATCGACG
>Ga0209188_1001357_pt1 | contig 19950 bp, 26 predicted proteins | sample C_130625_EF_Meta_FD_187307 | JGI IMG/M metagenome (GOLD analysis project Ga0209188, IMG submission 187307) | Freshwater microbial communities from Lake Croche, Canada to study carbon cycling - C_130625_EF_MetaG (SPAdes) (version 2) | ecosystem: Environmental > Aquatic > Freshwater > Lake... | reverse complement strand
TCCACGCCGACGTATTCTTTGCTTGTTTGATGTGGACGGGACATTAACGCCGGCCCGACAATCGGCTTCGCAAGAAATCAAGGATTTTTTACAGGATCTGCGAAAAAGAGCAACTGTAGGAATTGTGGGCGGGAGTGATTTAGCAAAGCAACAGGAACAGCCGGGTGAAAATATTGTCAATGAAGTGGATTACAACTTTTCCGAAAATGGGCTAGTCGCTTATACACCTTTGGACATTTAAGTTCGCACAAAATATGAGTATTTTTTCTTAATTTATTATATGAATAAATACAAAAGTGATGATTATAAATTAGGTGCGGTTAAATATTATTTGAAACATAATGATAGTATGGATAAAGTATGTGAGATATTTGATTGTAAGAAAAGCACACTAAAAGGGTGGATTGATAGATATAGAAATACTAAAAATATTACAAGAAAAATAGAAAACCTATATCATACAAGATAAATAACGAACAAGTTAGAAGTGCTGTAAATATGATTGATAAGAACGAACAACTTACGATGGATGAACTTTTATTTTCTATGAAACAAAAATATAAGGACTTGGATATTACCAGACGCCATTTAGGTAGAGTTATTAGAGCAAACAATAGAACACGAAAACGAACTCGTCATCAACATTATCCAAAAGAACGCAGAAAACAACTTACTGACAAAAATAAAGAAATGGAAGCATTTTATAATGAAGTTCATAAATATCCTCTCGATAAGATTATTTGCTTGGATGAAACCAGCGTTGGTTCTCATTTGAAACCTTCATATAGTAGATGTTATATTGGTAAGCGTTGTGTAATCAAAACAAATAATAATTTTGTATTTCGTAGTTTTACTTTGTTAGTTGCTATCAATAATTCAAAATGCGTAGGAAAAATATTTTATGAAAAAGGTGGAACAACCAAAGAAAGAATGGTAGAATTTATAGAAACACAAATAGAACCTAAATATAAAGACCATCTCATCATATTAGATAATGCGAAAAGTCATAATAATGATATGGTAAAAGAAGCAATACTAAAAAGTGGTAATCAATATTTATTTACCATACCGTATAGTCCAGTTACAAACGCAGTTGAAATGTATTTTAACCAGATAAAAACATATATTAAGAAAAATCGAGATGTATATACATTTGAAGGACTGGAAAAGAATATTAATAAAGCGATAGATAAAGTGAAACCAGAAAATTATAAGAATTATTTTCAATATGCTTACGGAATAAAAGAGGATATGATTTATAAGCGAAAACCATCAACTCGTAAGTGTAGATTAAAAAATTATAAGTTATAATTTACTTAAAAATTATTTATGTAAATTATATAGCAACAAATATGGAACGAGATTTTGATTATGAAAATAATAATATAGCATATGATTGTCAATATACAAAAGAAGACGGCGGGGGAATAAAATGTAAAAATTATGAAGTTTGTCAAGCAGTTTTACCAAAATGGTGGTTTGAATGTAAGGGAAATTATTTATGTACTAATTGTCATATGATGTTTGGAACTTGGAGAAGTGGTGATTATACCCAAACAGGTAAAGGAATATTAAATACATTTGATAATATTGAATGTCCTGTATGTCTTGAACATAAAAAAGGTATATCATACCCAAGATGTAATCATATGGTATGTATCGAATGTTTCAAAAGATGTATCTATGGTGACGAGACAGGACAACCAATATTCCCATATCCTGATATAGAAGATGAATATGATGAAGATCCAGAAAATCCAAAGTGGAAAAATGATTATCCATTAATTGAGATATATCAAAGAGATTATGATAATTGGGAAAATAACAAAAATGAAAAATATGAAAACGAATCTAATATTCGGTTGTGTCCTGTATGCCGTTCGTAATCATTATTTACATAAAAAATATAAAAATTATTTATGTAAATTATATAAATAATGCGACTAAAAAGTGAATTGTATAAAAAAGAACAAGATGATATTATAGACAAAATTATTAGCATATTAGATTTGGAAAATAAAAACACATATACACTATATGAATTAGACAAAAATCAAGAAATACAAAAGCATATAATGGAACTTATACCAGAAATACGAAAATGGTTTGCTTTTAACAATATGAAAGCGGTTGGAGAGCCAAATCGAATAAAACGCCCTTGGTTGTCTATTATTAAAAATCTTCTCAAATCCAAATATATAATAGAAAATAATGAGCAACAATTCAAAGTAAATGAAAAATGGATAAAATCGCCAATATATATTTTTACGAAAGTTTAGGGATTTTTACTTAATTTATTATAATTAGGGAAACTTACTTAAAATAATATCTTTGTATAGTATATAGAATGGAAAAGGCAAAAGAGAAACCACCAGAGTTTTTCAAATCCATTAAAACCTCACTTAAAAGTGTTTTGAAACATCCCGAAATCAATACCAAAATATTAAATGATGCTGTTGTAAAATCCAACAAAATTGTTATTCACACATTACAATTTCTCAAATTGTATTTATTAGATTATTACGAAAACAATAATCAAACACTACCAGTAATAAGCAAAGAACTTATCAATAATTCTATGAAAGTTGTTTGTGGTGAAAAAACTGAAAAGAGAGGAAAACCAGCAAAAAATGAAACAATAGAAATGAAAGATAAACTTACTACTTTTTACAATCAACATTATTTACCATTAACACAAAACGATCCATTTGATTATGCTGGATTGAATACTGTATTAGATTATTTAAAGGAGGATGTTATTACGATGTATGAGAATAATATTCAATTACATTATGTGGAATATGTAGAACGATATGTAAATGTTGTTTGGAAAAAGAAAATGATTGTGGATAAGATAAGGAAATTAGGCAAAACACAAAAGGAGCGCGAGACACGAGTAAGAAATCTTTGTGCCGAATTACGAAAAATAAAAAATGATTTATTGAATGTGGATGGGAAACCATACCAATCAAATCACCATTACCATAAATGGATTGCTGAACAAAAACAAAACATTTTACCATATAGAAACAAGTTTGAGAAAAATAGCGTAATGTATGACCTGAAATGTAAAACGATGGAATATTTTCCTTGTATGATTTTTATGATGAAACAAGTTGAAAATGATGGCGAAAGTGTTAATAATGTTTTTCCACTACGAAGTGAAATCACACCGAAATACATACGATTAGATACAACTACATTAGTTAATTTGTTATTGAGAAAAGAACACGGAACAAAGGGATTTTTCAAGACAAATGGAGAACTGAAAAAGAACGAAGATAAGATTTGGAAGTTCTTTTTTAGAACAGAACGCAAGATGTTTCATAAAACAGGATTTTCATTTCATCATATGGTTTCTACCGATGGTATTGGATTGAGTATTTTACTTTTGCGAGACGATTTAGTAGGAAAAAAACTACCTATGATGAAGAAAGGAATATCAAAAGAGTTGTATATTGATGAGTTGGACGATTATTCTATTTTGCGTGATAAAAAAATTGTAGGCGTCGATCCAGGAAAAGAAGATTTAATTTATTGCGTAGATGATGCTTCCAAAGATGCGAATGTATTTCGGTATTCACAAAATCAACGAAGGAAAGAAACTAAAATAAAAAAATACAACAATATTATTCTCGCTATGAAAACCAATAAGATTGAAGGGAAAACAATTATAGAATATGAAACAGAATTATCACATTTCAATCGTAAATCACTACAAATTACAAAATATAAGGAATATCTGCGAGAAAAAAATAGAATAAACCATATTTTGTTTCAGTATTATCGTAAAGAATTATTCCGTAAGTTGAAGTTTGGTAAATACATAAATATCAAACGAAACGAGCAACAGATGATTAGTAATTTCAAAAAAGCATATGGTAATGCTGATAATGTTGTGATTTGTATAGGCGATTGGGAACAAAGAAAACAAATGAAATACAAAGAACCAACATTAGGAAAGGGAATACGAACCTTGTTTAGAAAAAATAACTTTAATGTGTTTTTGGTTGATGAGTTTAGAAGTAGTTGTAAATGTTCCAAATGCGATGGTGGAGTATGTGAGAAGTTTATGGTGAGAACCCATCCAAATAAAAAGAAAAACAAAGATGAATTACGGTTAATTCACGGACTATTACGCTGTAAGAGCGGTTGTGGGTCGTGGAACAGAGACCGTAACGGTTCATCAAATATCTACAAAATAGCAAAGAATGCGATAAATAACATAGAAAGACCAACTTATTTATGTAGAGAAATAAAAAGTAATCAAAGTGCTTCAACGAGTGCTTATAACCAAACTTTATGCGGGTATGAAAAGACCCAACTTTGAACCTCTTTTTTGTTAGCACTTTATTGTGCGAACTTAAATGTCCAAAGGTGTAAAGATGGACAGCTAATCGGAAAAGAATCATTCCATACGTTTCTTGGCGAAGATAATGTAAAAACCCTTGTGAATTTCATTCTCCATTATATCGCTGATCTAGATATTCCGTGTAAAAGGGGAACCTTTATCGAGTCTCGTGCAGGAATGATCAATGTGTCGCCGATTGGACGTAATTGTAGCAAAGAAGAGAGAGACGAATATGAGAAATATGATTTGGCCAACGGAATTCGCACGCAATTTGTCCAAGTTCTCCAAAATAAATTCGCTCATTTTAATTTGTCGTACTCTATTGGCGGTCAAATTTCATTCGATGTTTTCCCTCAGGGTTGGGATAAGACATATTGTCTCCGATTTATTTCCGAATCAGATTTCGATGAGATTCATTTTTTCGGCGATAAGACGTTTGTGGGTGGCAACGATTATGAGATATTTACACATCCTCGTGTCGTCGGGCATACTGTTACATCTCCTGAAGATACTATGCAACAATGCAAATCAATTATTTGATGTGTAAAATTTAGGTCTTTTCATTTCATACTGTCAACAATCTAATGATAGTATGAAATTGGTTTACTATACCGGATATTCACCAACACGAATGATATCTTGGTAAAGAGATTCGTATTCTTTGGATTTTTTATCCACTTTTAACAATCTTTCCATTTTTTCCAAAACAGTACCCTTGTAATAAATATCCCTTTTCATTGTAGAATGCAAATCATCGTTTTGTAAAATAAATTCATACAATTTGTTTTTATTTTCCAAGACTGGCATTCCAAGATTTGTTTTGAGAGGATATAACAAAGGTTTTAATACACTAATTGGGTAATTTTCAATAACTAGATTCATTTTGTATTCTAGTTCATTCAATAAATAATCCATGCATTCATCTTTCAAAATCGTATTTTTTGAATTTTTATCGAAATGATGATGATACCATACTAAACTATATCCCAAATACAAATTTGACAAAATATCAGCCATATTGCCAGAAATCATTTGTTTCGATTTTATTTTTCCGCCCAATATAGCCACAAAATTGGAAAGTAGACTAAATTTTAGGGTGGCTCTTTCTAACCGTGTTTCCACCTTTTTCGATGACGAAATATTGGCTAAAACCGAAAGATAATTTTTGGCTATGTCCAAGAGTAATTTATTTAGATTGTCTCGAAATTCGCCAAGATTATTATCCTGAATATTTTGAAATATAGGAAATATCGAAGGATGGCTTTTATTCAAACCTTGTCCGAAAATAATAAGACCACGTGTCAGAGTATTCGATCCTTCGACCGTAATACCGACCGGAGAAGAATTATAAAAATGGGTAAAGAAATTGTTTTCACCTACGCATATTCCACTTCCGGAATAGATATCCATTCCATGATTCAGCACTGTTCTTGCGCGTTCAGTAGTTTGTTGTTTCATAATAGCGGTTATGACTGACGGAGTGGACCCACCATCCAAAATATGATTGGTGAGTTTAACTGAAGTATGAATGATCCATGTATTCAAATACATATCGATGAATTTTTCTCTCACAGCCTCCATATTTCCAATATTCATATTGAATTGGGTTCGAATATTGATATAATTCATGATAGATTGTGTGATAAACTTGGACGATCCGTTAGCTGTAGCAGGTAAACTAACTCCGCGTCCCACAGCCAAGCATTCCATTAACATTTTCCACCCCTCGCCAATTTTATCCGCGCCACCAATCACTTGTTCAGGATCAATGAAAACGGTCCCTTTTATAGTTCCATTAGGAAATCCGGCATTGTTGGGGTTGTGATAGGTCGTTTGTAAAAGACCCACTTGATTACTTTCCACTAAGGCTAGTGTAATACCACACTTGTCATTCTGTAATAAATGATCAGGGTCGTTCAATTTGAATGCGATTCCAACCAAATTTGATATAGGTGCCAAAGTGATATAGCGTTTGTTTAGCGATATTTGGATTTTCAATTTTCCATCGATCTTTACAACACGTCCCTCGTCTATTTTTCCAACAGCATCGCTACCATTGTTTGGACCTGTTAATCCAAAACAGGGAATAAAGGTTCCATCTGCTAATTTAGGCAAAAAATAGTTTTTCTGTTCTTCCGTACCATAATGCTGTAGTAATTCCGCCGGGCCCAATGAATTTGGAACCATTGTGGCGACTCCTAAGGATGGGTTATAAGATGATATTTTAGACAAAATATGAGATTGTGTTTCGATCGCGAGTCGGTTACCTCCATATTTTTTATCAATGATCATACTTAAAAACCCCTGTTTGCCTAAATTGTTCATAATTGATTTTATATTCTCGCTTGGATAAATAGGATTGGGCCCTGTTTTTTCCAAGAGCGCATCTATTTTTATTTCCATGTCATGAGATAGTTCATTTTGTTGGATAGGTGCCAATAATTTATGATAATTCATTTTACCATTGAATATATATCTGTCTATACTCGTACCACCCGATTTTAAAGCGATGATTTCAGTTTCTGATATTTTAGGTATAATTCTTTTTACGCGATTGAATAAAAAACGATACATCAAAACTTATATAAAAGGAGCAGTATATATACAGTATATGAATATTTTAGTAAGAAATCTAGAGCGCATTTTACCAAAAGATTCGAAAAAGGTTTTGGGAAGATGGCAAATCGATTATTGTGATAAAAAAATTTCCAAAAAGGTTGATTATTCTAATGAGGATCATTGTGGTCCATGCGGAAAAACTGTAATCGATAAAAAGGAGGATAAGATTATGAAAAGTAAATAAATATCACATGAATTATCAATTGATCTTTATTTGTATAGATGAAACTCGCAAAATTAAGCTTATTGAACAAATTAAAGACTTGAAGATCCGTTCCCCTATCTATTTTTTAGAGGGATCGATTCCGTCAAACTCTCAACAGTTTTTTACCGGTCTTGTACGGACGCCGACTTTGTTTAAAAAGGAATTGTGTTGCTTAAAAAGTCATGCAAAAGCATTGGAATTCGCCCATTCCGAAAATTCGCCAGATTTTTCCGTTATTTTGGAAGACGATGTTTCTTTGCATTTAACAGATTTCATAGACATCATTGAACATCTGGCGAATTATTGGGATGATTATGTCAAATCCGACAATGGTCTCATTTCTTTAGGATGGCTTCCTTCTAAAAAGTATGAATATTTTGTGAATGTAAAGCCATGTGAGGTTTTAAAAGGTCGGCCATATAAATTATTTAATAATCATCAATTATTAGGAGCCCAATCTTATATGGTAAGAAAAAAAGATTTAGACCCGCTTATCTATATCTTTCAACAGCCAACATTTCGTGAATTGAAACATTGTATTATCGAAAATTACTGTCATAAATTGGGTTATGATAAAGAATTAAAACACTATTATCATATCGATTTAATTTTCAAAATACTATTTACACAATTTTATTTGTTTCCATTGATCGCCATTGAGCAACCAGTTCCCTCTTTATTGAATCATAATAATGATAAATGTTATTGGGCCGTTTATTTCGAAAACCATTATGATCTAAAAGAACAGTATTGGTCATTTACTGCATAATACCCTGTCTAAACATTTCGCGCGTATAACCCATAAATTGCCCCCATTCAACGGGTTCTCTATATGTTTGATGGTATCTATCAAACAATTCCTGAATAGTCCCGTCGCCCAATAAATAGATGCTGGCGGGTACTTCGCTTGACGGATGATGCTTTGCTTTCCAGCTAATGGACAGAATTTCTGATACTAATTCATTGTTGTCGATTCTACTAATAATACTGCGGCGTTCTTGTGGGCTTACCATACTGTAAGTCTTGTCGAAATTCTGTTGTTCTGGCATTTTGATTGTGGATTGGGTTGGTTCTCTTTTATGAGAATCGAAAAAACGATTCAATTTTTTCATAAAGTAGTATATTAGATTATGCGTTGTGTGTAATGTCGATCATCACCAAACCAATATCGTCACACTCTTTTTTTTGAAATTGTCCGATGACAAAATCTCCAGGTTCTTGGTTGTGAGGTCGAGTCGACATTTCCCATTCCTGTAACCAGCGGCTCATGACAAATGCGACGGCCTCGCCTCCAGACATAGAGGCAAATTGTTGTATATCATTAAGTTCGTTTTTTCTTACCATGTCCCAAACACCATCACTGGCGATCATGATTTTGTATTCGGATCCGGGCTCGACAGGAAGGGTCTTGTGTTCGGGCGAATATCCGGTCAGTCCACCGTGCCCAAGAGCCTGTGTAGGAGCTAAAGCATAATCATGATCCCAAACTGCATATTCAGCATAGCACCCGATTAGCTTTGTATCATCTAATAGTTTGAATGCATTCGATTTTACAAACCGAAACTTTTTGGGGCCATTGAGGAGGCGATTACGTTCAGATTCATTGGACCAGTTATGCTCTTCGGATAAATATACGAGAATCCCATCTTTGAAGACGGCGACCTGTGAATCGCCGGAATTGATGCATTCAATCCGGTCTTTATATACTTTCACAAGACACATGGTGGCTCCTCCAAAATGGGGTTTAATCACTGTATTGACATGGGCTGCCATCGTTTCGACGGGATTTCCTTTTCCAATAATTTCGGCGAGTTTTTCTTTGGAAATGCCGCGAAGAAAATCGATGCAATTGTTCTCGCCGTGACCATCTGTTACCATACCGTAGTGAAAAGTTTCGCCCGTGATTTCGTCGATGGCTGTTCCAGTATAGGTTTGATCTTGGCCTTTGTCCATTTGTTCCAGATGTTCGCTTATTCGAATGATGGAAGTCATTATTATAATGAATACAGTTTTTATTATTTGCCGAAAATATACACACTTGAACATTTACAGTGGAACAATTTTAAGTCGTTTCACATTAGATAGTTTAGAGTTGAGGCCTATCGTCGGTATCCTTTGGAATTCGTAATAATATGATTCCATTGCTTATAACATGATTCTCGTGTTAAATAGGTTTTACTAAATTGAAATGCATTTTCGGCAATTTTTTGGGCTTCTTCGTAATTTTCGAAACACCATCTTGTTTTTTCCAGCAAATCGGATAAATCCTGTTTGACCGGAATATAGTGATCCCATTCTTTCAAAAACTCAAAAAAATATTCTTTGTGTGGTCGATCAACCAATAATAATGGACGATGGGACCACATTAAATGCTTTAGTCTACCTGAATAACCACACCCCTCGATATCAATCAAGATGCTATATTTTTTTACCAGTTCCGGTATAGAAATATACCCGTTGCAATTTAATTGTATAGCATCTGAGTTTTTCCACCAATCTCCACAGTCCATAATGTCAAACATATCAGGATTATTAGCTCCAATGCTGTGTAAAGATTCTCGCATATAATTTGTATTAATATTTCCTATCCAACCGACCTTATTTGTTTCGTATTTTTCCAAACCATTCACATCAATTTGTTTGATTAATTCATCGTAATCATTAATTCCAACTTCAGGCCAAGCATGGAAATTGAAATCTGGAACTAGATTGTGAAAACTATTTACTTTGCTATATGTATAAGCATCATCTATATCTGCCCAGTCAGCTGAATGGATTTCTATGGGTTCAAAGTCCGCCCAATTATATATATGGTCCGCATGATGAATACACCACCAACTGGACGGATTTCTGGTTTGATACCCCCCCAAATCATTCCACAATAGTTCCCCGTTTTCCTTTTTAACTAAAAACGAACCATGAGGCATATTTTATAGAAAAACATGAATTGTTTATATTGTTTAGATGATATTACAACATATTTCATCCACACCCATTTGCTTCACATTTTCTAACATGGCAATCCGCCGTTGAATTTCCAATGGCTGTTCGTCGATATCGTAATCATATTTTACATAAAACTCTTCGGCCAGGTCTTCGTGTGAAAATGCGACCTCCCGTTTTTCATGATCAACGACCCCTCCATATTCCAAGATTCGATTTTCCCATACGGGTGTAAAAGATGCATAATATAACCAATGATAAATATACTCCACATCATTGTATTTATAGTCAAAGAAGTCGCGTGCATCCTTCCTTGTCGCGTATTTACAAAGTTTGCGGAACCGTTTTCTAGCAGGTTCATCTATATCGGGTTCGGTCAAAAGATCTTCCGGTCGCACTGTGATAAATAGTTTTGTGGGGTTCGAATCCGGCATTGGCGCATCATCGGGTTCATCATTAATTTTTTTAATAAAGCCCTGAATATTCGGAATATAATGTTTGGCGGTTAAATTACGTACCATTGTAGCGACAATGTGTGCCCCTTCCTCGCTACGCGTCACCATTTTATTTAAATATTTACCAAGCATAGGATGGTGTGAAAATAAATCATTATAGATGGAAACCAAGAAATCTGCGACGTAAGAGGTCTCCCAACCCGAATGATAAATTTCACTTACCCAGAAAACCGCTTTTTCATAATCCTTTTCTAGAATCGATAGAAAGATAGACGCAAAGACATCGTCTTTATTATATAGATATCGTGTCAATCTCATGTTTTGAATCGGCGTATAAGAATTTACTGTTGCCATTTTGATTGACACATTATTAATATTTAGATGCCAGCGTCAATTTTTAGCAAAAAATATTGGTATAATATAAAACGCATGAGTTCCAAGAAAAATATTGGTAAATCACGTCCAAGAAAAACGATACGAAATGTAAAAATTTCGCCCAAAAATACTCAAATCGTACGTACCTTGATGGAAATGTTGAATGTCGTAAAATTGTATCACTGGCATACTCATTCCCATCCAGAACATAAAGCAACCGATGAATTATATGAACGCCTAAATGAACACATAGATAAATTCGTCGAAGTTATGTTGGGTAAAAAAGGAACGCGCATTCAAAAATGGGATAAACATATGGTCATCAAACAATATGATTCCAAGACGAGCTTCCAAGATCGAATGTATGAATATCGCGATTTTTTGGTCGATATGAACCGACATTTGAATGTGCGCAAGGATTCCGATTTATTAAATATTCGTGATGAAATCTTGGGCGATGTCAATCAATTTCTTTATTTGATGACGTTTCATTGAAAATTGATCGGTTTTTCGATTTAGTAAATAACATAAAAAAATAATAATCAGAATGATGTCAGAACAAGAACACGATCTATCGGAGAATTTGGTGAACACCTTCTATAATAAAGTATCTTCTAAAATTTTAGAGGTGGTTGTGGCACAGACATTTGCCAAAGCAAAAATAAAAGCGGACGAGATCGATGCAAGCGATATGAAGGAAGAGGAAAAAACATCTGAGAAAAAGCGACTGTTCAAGATGGCAAGTTTTACTTTATGTTTTCAAAAAGATATGGAAAACATAAAGAACGGACTACAAATAAGTGATATGTCCAAGACCATGATTCAAACCGAAATGGGGAAATATCTACAAAAAGGGTATTCTATTGAAAAAATGGTATTTATCCTAAATAGGCAACTCGTCGATGCGAGAAAAATCATAAACGAAAAATAGACGTTTAGACTTCAATTCCACCCTGTTGTAAATAACGCACGACATTCAGATTTGTTTGTAATAGCTCTTGCGAACTCATTACCGAAAACCAATTATAATTCATTCTCGATAAAATCTCATCTCCTGGAATGTAAATACCAAAGGTGCGCATCGGACAAATGTCCAAACCAATATCAGAATTTGCTAATAAATCTTCTATTAAAACGGGTTTTCCGCTGAGAAATTTCACGCCGATATATTCACCGCCAATTAAATTCATTTGTTGTTCTTGAACCGCCCGATTACACCAAATAGACGTATAATCAAAAAACGCGAATTCACTCGATGACTTTGCTACGAATCTTTTTTTTTCTAAATATTCGGACAATTCTTTGATAGTTTCGCATTTCTTGGGTGACCCCATAAATGTAAGATCCGCTGTATATATTTTTTTACGGTTTGATGAATCTACATTGTTGGCCTGTCGGTTCATTTTTTCGGAAATGAACGGCGTGCTATATTGAATACCTTGTTGATAAAGAGGTAATAGATTCCGCAGACATATAAACGAATTGGGGACGATCATACCGCCATAAATATATAATAGTTCCAAGAACGCCAATTGCCGATAATATGATTTTTCGGGTTCGGCCATTTGCGTAATATTATATTTCCATCCCGGCAATAATCTACTAAATGACTCGTCATCAATGAGACATATATTAAAATCGTCTCCGCAATGGTTAATGATGGTTTTCACTGTTAAATGAATATAAGGCTGATTCAAATTCGTGGATCCGCGAGAACCAAAGCTTTCCCATTTTCGGGCATTGTATTCATATTTTGTATGGATCCATAGTTTGGGGCGATTGTGGCCGGTTAATGGATTATCATTCAAGAGATATTTGCGTATTAAATCATATTCATCGTTTGTGGTGAACGCGGCCTTCGCTTTTGAAGCAAAGTAACTGGCCAAAATAATCACTCCAATGGCAAGAACATATTGTGATATATTTTTCGATAACATTATATAATAACCATATTTTTTTGGGAAAATTTGGGCGAATATCATGGCTAAATAAAATAGATGAAAAAATCAATGTTATATTTCGACTCGTTGTATTTTATTTTCGACGAAAACATGATGCCATTGCTTTTACATATTTGACGAATAATATTTGTGAACGAGTTGTATGTTATTTTGCGTGTTACATAAAACTGTTTCGATAAATGGTAATAGTTTAAAATAAAGTTTAAAAAATCTTCGTGACCATTGTTGAATAACATTCGTTTAAACGCATTCATGTCAAATAAATAATATTTATCGGTCTTTAAGCAGTATTTTTCTAGCACATCTATTAATTTTTCTGTTGGAACATTCTCGCGAAATAATTGTGATAACATTATATAATATACCCAAATATATTATAGATAATTGTATTTTATAATCTTGAATTTTGTTATAAAATTTAAACGTATTTTGAACGCATCTAGCACGGCAAATACAAATACTTGTTCTCGAGCCAACATATAACGATGAACGCTGGTAGACTAGCCATTTGTGTCGCTGGTAGAATATTTTTATAGGTAACAATAACCTTAGTTATATCACTTGTAATTATTTTGTTAATCTCTTTTAGGCAATCTAGGATAGATAGACCTTAACGTATTGCGCAATAAAATATTTTTGGAAGGACATGTAGTTGTTTTAACTACCATCGGTACAAATCCCTATGGTAGACAGAGGGGGAAGCCGACTGCAAATCTAGAGCATGTATATTTTTGGCAAAAAATGCATGTGATTTTTTTTTGCTAAATCAAACGCACGCTCCGCCGCAACTATATTTTAAAGTAACCTAATGCAAAAGGAATTTATGTTATTAATTATAACAGCATAAATGCAGGTGCTTCGAATAAAAATAGACTATCCTAATACCTTATCTATTATATCAGATAATATATTTTGATCTGTTTCTATGTTCCATTGGAGACGTCTATATACATTATTTATGCACATCCTACGTTTGTAAATCTCATGTTCAGAAATAGAATATAAATGATTAAATACAAATTGCGCATCATAAAAAACGTCGTCGTTTAATACAATTGCTATTTTTTGAACATTTTCTTCGCCAATCAATAGGTTTTTATATATGTCAAAACTACTTTTGCATATAATAGGTATGTTTCCTAATAATATAGCTTCATAGAACGCTCTTCTCGTCGGGGTATCTCCATAAGGATGCCAACTATAAACCGAATTCCAATATGCATCCTTTGCTTTGATACCGAAATTGCCCGCACCCCAACCTAGCATTCCTTCTTCTGAATGTGATTTTGCCAAAATAGGACAAAAAAATAACTGCTTATATTTTTCGGTTTTTCTATTATTACTATATTCTTGAAATTGTTCAATTGTTATATGTCTTTTAGAGTAACCCGATTCGTTATATAATCCTCTCCATGAACCACCAACGTAAGATAATAAATAAGACCTTTTGTTATTGTAATTATAAATATTGTTTTTATCTGCAATGCTATAAATACCTGTCAAATATGGAATGGGTATATCATATTCAATGCCAAATTTCATTATTCTACCATCTTTATTATTTTCAAAAACGATTGTTTGACTGTCAACGAATAATAAAGTTATTTCAGCTTCAGATTTATTATTCACAAATTTTATTAGACAATTATCGACCCTTTTACAATAATCAAATAAAAACAAAAAGTATTTATTCAATTGATATTCGTCATGGTTTATCATGGTGTGTGTTTCATTTATCTCTTTGTTTTCAATATAATTTGTTTCGAATCTTTCCGCCAAATAATCAACAAATTGAGTAGATGTTGATGAATTAACTATTACGACATTATTATCCCAATAAATTTTAATGGGGCGTGATGACATGAGATGTTTTTTCTAGTAAACTATGTAGACTTTAATTGTTTTTATTTGAAAAGTTTATATATGTTTTTGAATAATTCTTCGGCCTCGATGCATGCGGACCGTAGAATTTGTTTTACATTGGTTTTGTCTGCTTTTTTATCAAATGCAATGCGGATTCGGCTGTCTGTATTATGGGGGTGTAGCTTTTTAAAACCGCAAAATGTGAGCGACTTATCGCCTTTATAATGCTTTTCATATAGAATATATTCCAGTACCTTACCAATTGTATAATCTTCATCTTGAAGAATAATATCAAAACAATGATCGATCGTTGTTTCGCTTGTTATGATTTGAATAATATCTGAATCAATGAACTGTATGATATCTATTATTTTGTTTTGTAGAATCGCACAAGACTTATAGACGATTTCCTCGTTTTCGTAAATGCCGATCGACTGAATGACAAAATCAAAACTATCATCTAGATAAATTCGTTGTGCATCCAAAAGGTCGTAATTTTTTTTTTGAAACGCTAATTCAGACGTGCTCAATCCATCCTTTAATAGAACGCCCCTTTTCTCCTCCCAAAATGCTGCACTCTTAACGCGGTCAATAGTATTGCCATAAGAGCATTTTGAAACAACGTTGAACATGCTATTTACTTTGGCGGTGCTAATGGAAAATTCCGCTGTCAAATGAAGTTGTTCTCCTTGTAATTCTTCACTCATCTTCGGACGCAATCTTGCGAAATCGATGTACGCATTCGTTTTTTCATTGGGCGGGAAAATTTTTCTGGTTTCTTCCATTGGTAAATACTCACCATTTTCTTTATTTTTCAATTTAAATTGTTCTGTTGTTACAAACATCATATTTTCAGTATCGTTTTTGATTCTAATTTCCAATTCATATTTTCCCGGAAGGAAATTCAAATCTTTCATGTGAACGGGAATACAACTTAGTCGGTGTTTAATGATTTCATTATGAAGTCGTCCTGTGTTTGTATGTATAACACATTGATTTACGTCCTCTGTCTCTGTGCGAATGACATTGATCGGAATATCTGAGAGAATGGTACGACGAATTGCATTGGAAATGCTGACATTTAAGCCACTGAGTGTAAATCTATAAACCCCGTTTTCGCTAGAAATGTTAGATAAATTGGGATTCATTGTTATTGTGTTATGAAATATACATAACACAATCTTTAAATCAATTTTTTAGGTCGTCATTGAAATTACACGAACAGATAAGAAATAAAAATAAACATCAAAATAAATGGCAAAAACAATATGAACCAGGCAATTCCTGTCGATCCCGATTTACATATAATATTCAACACCCATGTCCAAAACAAAATGTAAAGTGCCTTAATAATAAAAATCATGGCGGTGCTAGACACATCACATGTCATGGACCCTACGCAATATTTGTCTAAATTTCCTCTATTTTGATATAATATAACTGCCATCGAAATGGCAGAAATGACTAAATAGGTATATGCAGGGGCACATAAGCGTAATAAACTTACTGATGGCATATAATTATTCATTATATTTTAATATTTTAGGATGCATAAATATAAAGAATATTTTCGCGTAAATATATATAATGGTTTATACTGCAATTATTGTCGAACCTAGAAAACACAAAGCATTGAAATTCGTTTTACAAAATTTTTTAGAAAATTTGTCAAATGACTGGAATATAATCATTTTTCATGGAAATTTGAATATTGAATATGTAAATAATATTGTTCAGACCGATTTATTGGAATATAAAGACCGCGTCTCTCTCGTCAATCTAAATATTGATAATCTTACAAGAGATGAATACAGTTCAATGTTCATAACAAACCGACATTTTTATGACCACATTCCCACAGAAACGTTTTTGGTTTTTCAAACAGATGCAATTATTTTTTCAAAACATAAACATTTAATTAATGATTTTTTACAATATGACTATGTTGGAGCTCCGTGGAATCATATGCCAAAAAATGGTCAGACGGTTGGTAATGGAGGATTGTCTCTAAGAAAAAAATCAAAAATGCTTGAAATCATGGAAAAGGACGACTATACATATTTAGCAGAAGACGTGTTTTTTGCATGCACTGATAAAGTGGATTTATATAAACCCTCGCATGATGACGCAAAGCGCTTTTCAATTGAAAATATACCTTCTGACATTGCATTTGGCGGCCATCAGTCATGGCTGGCTGCGTATTATCATCGAAATTTTCCATTATATGACTATTATCCAGAAATATTAACATTATATTCATTGCAATATTGTGAATAAATTGGATTGCCGTTATATATATTGACTTTGGAAATCAGTATTTTTTAATTTTTATTATCAAATATGCTAATAAAAAGGAGTTGAATATTTCTAAATCAATGAATTTTTTGTATTTTGATACTCCAAGCTCGGACCGTTTTTCATAGGATTATAATCCGCTGGATTGAGTAAAAATGAAGCACCACCGTTTCCGCCTCTATATTTACGAGTCTTTTTGTTGTTTCTGTTTCGACGTTTACTTTTTCTTCCCTTTCCTCCTAAAATGCGCGCCGAAACTGGTGGTGTTAACCCTCGAGCCGCGTCAATAGGCATAATACGTCCTTCCGGTATAACGTTTGGTTCGAATGGAGGCGGCTGATACGGGGTATTAAATGTGGCGCCTCCTCTATATTTTCGTTTTTGTCGTTTTGTTTTTGCCATAGTTATATTATACGTATATTTTATTCGATATCGACATGTGTCAACATGTGCCGTCGACAGCATGGATTTTTGAGGTGTAATTTATCTAATACCTCCCCTTCAGGGGTTTTTTCCATCATTTCTTTTGTCAAATATACTACTTTGTCTATTTGAAGACCCTTTTGTATTTTCATTTTGCGAACTTCGTCCTGATAAAATCGGTATTTATCTGCCAACACTTCACCACAAGTAAAACACTTGATTGGAATGATCATTTTGTTATATTGTCAGGGTTTCTTTAATAGGATTCGTCCTTCAATTTTTAAAATATCTAAATATTGTAGAAAATGAATTTTATAGATTTAGGGGGTATCGTCGGTTTGGTTTTCTTTTTGGTAACCTTTACTAAATCTTTGGGAATTCCCAATAAATACGCGATTACAACACTATTCTCAAAAACACAGGTTTATGTTATTCGATATACCGGATTTTTTTTATTTTTGATTTGGCTGTCTATCTTCTTATTTAGTAGCAAAGAATTCTTTACGTCAAGCGCGAATAACGCAGAAGAAGCAGCGAACTTATGGAAGGAGCAGTCAGATAATATATTGGCAACGGAAGATAACAATCAAAATAACGCTAAAAAATTACTAAATAAAACAAACGCTGAATCCGCGAGCGGCAAGCCGATGACAGATGCCGATAATTCCAGTCTTTTACAACAATATTTAAGCCAACAAAAGGCATATAGTGTAAATCGTCAGGCGAATAATGGAGCGGATCCTTTGTCGCCAGAAATTATGGCGAATGCGGATATAGAAACGGGTGACGCGGAAGGAGCCGTACAAACGTTGACGGCGGCGCTGCAAAAAAAACCAAATGATAAAAACCTACAGAAATTATTGGCCACCGCCCAAAGTCAAGCCCAAAGTCAAACACAAAAAAAAAAGAGTGTTGCGAACTGGCAAATGAATATACCAGGTAAAATGGAATTAACCCCTGAAAATAAAAAATTGTTAGGAGAGGGAGGTGAATTAAATCCGAAACCGCTAAATACAGAGGCAAAACCACAAACACGATGGTATCAAACGGGGTCGTTTCCCATTCAAACAGATTTTAAAGATAATGTAGATCCAATACTAATGAATAAATCGACGAATCTGTCACAAGTCACCAAATTAAGAACAGTGGATCGTGGATTTTGTGAACAATACAAAACCGATCTCTTATCGCGAGAGCAAAAATGTAATCAATTGGCCGGCGATGTATGTAGTTCAACCAATTGCTGTGTATTATTGGGAGGAGATAAATGTGTGGCGGGTGATCAACAGGGCCCAGATGTAAAATCAAATTATAGTAATTTTTATATTAAAAATCGGGATTATTATTATTATAATGGCAAATGTTATGGAAACTGTTTGAATGGCGTATAATAGGGCTACCTGCAATTATCATTCTGTTAATAAAAATATATAATGGTAAAGAAATTAGAACTCATAAATATACTTTTACAGAATTATAATTTTTTAGATTTAAAAAATATTTTATAATAATATATGACGATTTCTAGTTATTCCATTAGTATTTCACTACAAAGTGGGGGGCTATTTTTAATGGATATTTTAGTGTAGATAATGATACAAATTTAATTACAGCGTTTTATGAAACAATTAATGGTTCTACTAATTTTAATAATAATACTTTAGGAGCGGATGTACCTTGGAGCGATGCTGATTTTGTATTTAATATTCCAAATTTAAGTTTTAGCAATGATGGAGTAAATTTTAGAAGTATTTCGTTACAAAACACATTTAACACAGAAACACCTTATTATAATTTATATGATAAATATTTTCTTTACAGACCAGATGGTATAGAGTATTCAGTTAATGCTGTAATAACACCAATTTCAGACCCTTCTTGTTTCAACGAAGGAACGAAAATTCTCATACAAAATAAAAATTTAGAAGAAGAATATATTCCCATTGAGAATTTAAGAAAAGGAGACTTAGTTAAATCTTATCAACATGGATACAGAAAAATAGATTTAATTGGTAAAAATCCTATGATAAATAATCCAAATAGATTTAATGAATGTATGTATAAAATAGAAAAAACAGAAGAAAATGGATTAATAGAAGATTTAATTGTAACTGGGGGGCATTCCATTTTAGTAGATGATTTAGGGGTTTTGAAAGAAGAAAATGATAAAATATTCGGCTCAACACCAATGATAGATGATAAATATTTATTATTATCTGCTGTTTCGAAAGATTTTAAAAAATTGGAAAATACAAATTTATATACTTATTATCACTTTATTTTAGAAAATAATGGTAATGATGATGAGCGTTTTGGAGTATGGGCGAATGGTATTTTAACTGAAACTCCAAGCAAAAATCAGTTTAATAATCATAAATATACTTTATTGTAAATTAATATTTTTATAAAATTATTCAATAATATTAATTCTGCGTAATTTGACTTAAAAATAAAATATTT
>Ga0209188_1001356_pt1 | contig 19981 bp, 13 predicted proteins | sample C_130625_EF_Meta_FD_187307 | JGI IMG/M metagenome (GOLD analysis project Ga0209188, IMG submission 187307) | Freshwater microbial communities from Lake Croche, Canada to study carbon cycling - C_130625_EF_MetaG (SPAdes) (version 2) | ecosystem: Environmental > Aquatic > Freshwater > Lake... | reverse complement strand
GCGCGGAAGTTTCTCAATATAAGTAGACATCAGCTTCGCTAAGCTGCGATAGTCCAAGATACGCGCTGGCAAGGGGTAATCTTCGGCAAGTTTTTGCAATACCTCTTCATCTGTAGAGGGTGCACCAGATGGTGTCTTTTTAATCACCGGTAATTCCAGTTGGCCAAATAAGATTTCCGCAATCTGTTTGGGCGATTGAATGTTAAACGGTTGCCCGGCCAGCTGATGAATCTCTCCTTCTAATTCTAGGAGACGCTTACCTACTTGCTGACCTTGTTTGGCCAATAGAGCAGAGTCGATCCGAATGCCATTGCGTTCCATAATGCCAAGCACCCGCATTGCTGGCATTTCAATCTTTTCATAGACATACAGCAATCCAGGATTTTCCTGAATCTGCGGCCAGAGCTCTAAATGGAGGCGTAACGTAATATCTGCGTCCTCTGCTGCATAGTCCGTAGCGATCTTGAGATCGACCTGATCAAAGCCAATTTGATGAACCCCTTTGCCACAGACCTCTTCGTAGCGAATGGTTTTCATGCCAAGGTGTCGCTCAGCCAAACTATCCATATTGTGGGGAAGATGAGATTCCAAGACATAAGACTCGAGCAAGGTATCAAATGCAATACCGCTCATGGTAATTCCATGGTTGGCAAAAATATGCGCATCGTACTTTAAGTTTTGCCCTACCTTCAAATGCGTTTTACTTTCCAGCCAAGACTTCATACGAGCAAGCACAGTGGCACGATCTAGCTGTACTTCTCCATTGCGATGGGCAACAGGAATGTAACAAGCCTCGCCTGGCTGTACTGATAAAGAAATGCCAACCAATTCTGCAGCTAAAGCATCAAGGCTAGTGGTCTCTGTATCAACTGCAGTCAATTGAGCAGACTCTATTTTCTTTAGCCATTTTTCTAATCCAGCTTCGTCTACTACGCATTCATATTTTTTCTCAATAGCATCTTGCAAATCTCTTGTGTCTTGCGATAAATCTTTGGTAGGTGATGTTGCAATTACTGTAGATTTTTTAGATGAGGTGAACTCCGCAGATACCTCATCGGCAATGGGGGTGCCAGCTAAATCTAATCTAGCTTCTGCCTCGCTACCATCTCCAGAAGTGCCCGTAAGCTGCTTTTCAACATCGCGCAACCAAGTCTTAAAGGCATACCGTTCAAATAATTCCCGTAATAAAGCTGCATCTTCAGACTTTGCATGCAAGTCATCCAAACCAGGCAGATGAGGAGATAAATCACAGTCTGTTTTTACGGTAATCAGTTCACGTGCTTTAGGTAACCAAGTTAAAGATGCGCGTAAGTTTTCACCAACCACACCTTTAATTTGATCAGCATTAGCCATTAAGTTATCGAGGTCACCGAACTCTGCCAGCCATTTATTTGCAGTCTTAGGTCCAGCCTTAGGAACTCCGGGTACGTTATCAACTGTATCGCCGATAATCGATAGGTAATCTACTATGCGGTCTGGCGGAACCCCAAACTTTTCAATCACGCCTTCGATATTTAACTTTTCATTGCTCATCGTATTAATCAGCGTCACTGATCGATTTACCAATTGAGCTAAATCTTTATCACCAGTAGAGATAATGGTTTCCCAACCGGCTTCGGTAGCTTGGCAAGCTAAAGTACCGATCACATCGTCTGCTTCAACCCCAGATACCATTAACACTGGCCAACCCAATGCTTTCACAATCGCATGAATAGGCTCAATTTGTTTAACCAAATCCTCGGGCATTGGGGAGCGATGGGCCTTGTACTCGGAGTACATTTCATCCCGGAAAGTCTTGCCCTTAGCGTCAAAAACACAGGCAATATGATCGGCCTTAAGTTCAGATCTAGCCCGGCGCATCATATTAACCATGCCATATATAGCCCCAGTAGGCTCTCCAGCCCCATTTCTGAGGTCTGGCATAGCGTGGAAGGCGCGGTAGAGGTAGCTAGAACCGTCTACTAACAAGAGTCTATGTTTAGTCATACCGCAATCGTACAATCTAGTTGTGAAATGCCTACAGGTCTGGTTTAGGAACCACCCGAGAGTAGGCTTAAAAAGGTGAAAAATGATGCACGCTCTAACTAACTTAATTGGCCATACCCTCAGTCAAAACCTTGCCCTGATTAGCTTTTTAGTGCTTTTCGGGATCTTAGCTACGGGACCAAGCCACGCTCAGAATAACAGCCAAGCTTTGAGCCCTTCAGAGCTCAATAGAATTAATCAGCAGCCACTTTCCCCAATGGTGAGCCCAGCAGGGGCTTTAGAAGGGCCCCAAGGCCGTCAGCCAAGCTATCAGTACAAGAATGACCGTGGTACCGAGGTCACTGAATACAAAGACGCGAACGGCCCAACTCAAGTGCAAGTTAAGACGAAGTACACCACTTATGACATGTCGCCGCCCGACTCTGTTATGCCAGGCCCTCAATCTGGTGACGGTAATTTACTGAGCGTACCGAGCATCAGTATTCCCATTAGATAAAGAATAGTTGTTGCTGAATGGCTGTTTTCACACCGATCGAACTTAGCGATATCAGTCATTGGATTCTGGAAGATTTCAATATTGGTCAAGCTGCTGCAATACATGGTATTCATGGTGGTATTGAAAACTCTAATTTTTTTCTTGACACTATCAAGGACGACAATAAAGAAGAGTATGTATTAACGATCTTTGAAAGATTATCTGAACAGCAGCTACCCTATTACCTTGAGTTAATGCGCCATCTAGCGAATAAAGGGATTTGTGTTCCAAAGCCCATTGAAAATAATAAAGGTGAGATTCTTTTCAGCCTCAAAGGAAAGCCCGCCGCTATCGTTAGCAAGTTGCCTGGGGCATCTAGACTGCAGCCAGAAGCCAAGCATTGTGCAATGGTTGGTGAGATGTTGGCCAAGATGCACTTGGCTGGAAAAGATTTTTCTAAGACACAAGAAAATCTTCGAAGCCTTGGTTGGTGGCAAAAAACTATCCCTTTGGTATTACCCCACTTAAATACAGCGCAAAAAGATCTACTCACTCACGAACTGGCAACTCAAGAAGCATTTTTTAGTTCAGCCGCATATGACATGCTTCCTCAGGGCGCAAGTCATTGTGACCTCTTTCGTGACAATGTCTTATTTGATTCACACGAATCAGGCGATACTTCTAAAGATCAGTTAGGAGGCTTTTTTGATTTCTATTTCGCCGGTACCGATAAGTTCTTATTTGATTTGGCAGTAACTGCAAATGATTGGTGTCTTGCTACTAACAAACAAGATTTGGATCCACAGCGCCTCGATGCTCTTTTGAAAGCATATCAATCAGTACGCCCACTCACCAAAGAAGAGCAAGCCAATTGGCACCTCATGTTACGTGCAGCGGCCCTGCGCTTTTGGGTTTCGCGTCTATGGGATTTTTATCTTCCACGGGACGCGCAAATGTTGACACCGCATGACCCAACTCACTTTGAACACATTCTCTTAAGTCGTCGATCTCTATGAAACTCAATTCTGTTGCACCTAAAGAAGGCTATACCTGGATTAGACAGGGAATCTGGCTCTTTAAACAAAATCCACTTGGGTTTTTGATGTTGGTCTTCATCTATGTCTTTGCTGCTCAATTAGCAGTCATTGTTCCGGTGATTGGTGTTTTTGCTGTCTTAATACTCACACCTACCTTAGCGGTTGGCTTCATGACGGCGTGTCGTCAAGCAATTCAAAAGGAGCGCATCAGTCCGATGGTCTATTTAATTGCGCTCAAATCTAGTACTCTCGTACGTCGACGCATCCTACAATTAGGCTTAGTGTATGCAGCTCTGATTTTGCTCTTAAGTTTTATGTTGAGTCTCTTAGTTGACTTTGAATTGCTGCTGCCACTCCTGACCAGTGATAAGCCCATCACGCCCGAAGCTATCCGCCAAATTTATTTAGTGCTCTTCTTTGGAGGATTTCTCTACATTCCAGTAGCAATGTTGATGTGGTTCTCACCTGTCTTGATAGCATGGGCGGATATGTCGGTTGCTAAAGCACTATTTTCAAGCTGCTTGGCTTGCTGGACCAATAAGGCTGCCTTCTTTGCATATCTTTCCATTTGGAGTGTCATCATGATTGCACTGCCACTAACAATAGGAATGATTTTTGATGCCCTGAATCTTGGCCAAGTAGGCTCTTTTATCATTGCGCCTATCTCCATAGCAGGCTTAACAGTGATGTACTGCTCTTTCTATGCAACGTGGAAAGCGTGCTTTACTGAAGAAGAAGTCATTCCATCTGCTTAAGCAACAACTGAGATGAATCTAGTCAATGGCTGCAAGCTTGGCAACACTAAGCTGCAGCCATTTAATGCCATGGCGCTTGAAACTGACTTGAGCACGTGCATCAGCATCAACGCCCTCTAAGCCAGTAACACGGCCTTCTCCAAACTTTGTATGGAATACATTTTGGCCAATGGTGAATGGATAACTTCCGCGCGGTGGCGAAGCTAATCTTTTTATTTCAGTTGAAGCTGAACCAACCCGCTTTGTAGTTCTTGGGCGTTCGCTACCAGAGTCAAAGAAATCATTGGATTCGTATTCACGTTGGCGGGTATAGCCATCTTGCCAAGTGGATCCTGATTTAGTATTACCACCCCAGCGCGCATCCTTAGCTTTGGGCGTCAGCCACTTCAAAGATTCTGCTGGTAATTCTTCCAAGAAGCGTGACGGCATGTTGTAGCGTACTTGACCATGCAGCATACGGGATTGGGTATGTGATAAATATAGGCGTTCTTTAGCACGAGTGATCGCTACATACATCAAACGACGCTCTTCCTCTAAACCATTTTGTTCATTGATGCTATTTTCGTGAGGGAACAAGCCTTCTTCAAGCCCTGTAATAAATACCGAGATGAACTCCAAACCTTTTGCAGAGTGCACTGTCATTAATTGCACCGCATCTTGCCCTGCTTGTGCTTGATTATCGCCAGCCTCTAATGAGGCGTGAGATAAGAATGCCGCTAATGGTGAGATTTCCATCGTGCCTGGCGCGTTCTCTCCCGGAAGCATCGCAGCGCTAGCATCTTGGCCATAACCCTCTTCTGCAATAAAGGCGGTAGCAGCGTTAATCAATTCCTGTAAGTTTTCTACCCGATCCTGACCTTCACGTTCTGAAAGATAGTGCTGGATCAAGCCGCTGTGCCCAATCACAAACTCAACGGTTTCAGGCAAAGTATTGTGGCGTGTTGCCTCACGCATGTGATCTACTAAGCGCACGAAACCGCCAAGGGCGGCACCTGCTTTACCCTCCAAAGAAGATGCTGCTGTATATAAAGAGCATTGCTGCGCTCTGGCAGCATCTTGTAATGCTTCAATCGATCTTGCTCCGATACCACGTGTTGGGAAATTCACTACTCTTGAGAAAGAGGTGTCGTCATTCGGATTCTCAAGCAGGCGCATATAAGCAAGTGCATGTTTAATTTCAGCACGCTCGAAGAATCGTAACCCGCCGTAGACTCGATAAGGAATACCTGCAGAAAACAATGCATGTTCAATAATGCGAGACTGTGCATTACTCCTGTAGAGAAGAGCAATCTCCGTTCTTTTGATGCCACTACCCACTAAGGCTTTTATTTCATCAACTAGCCAAGCAGCTTCAGCATGATCGCTTGGCGCATCAAAAATACGCACTGGCTCACCATGACCTGCATCAGTATGTAGATTTTTTCCAAGTCGCTCTGAGTTATTAGCAATTAAATGATTTGCCGTATCCAGAATATGCCCATGTGAGCGATAGTTCTGCTCTAACTTCACCATCATCGGATGAAATTGTTTTTCATAAAGTCGCATGTTTTCAACATCAGCACCGCGGAAAGCGTAAATACTTTGATCATCATCCCCCACTGCAAATACTGAGCTACTACCAGCACCACTCACATTAATTCGACTGCCCTCATGTCCTGATAGCAATTTGAGCCAGGCATATTGCAAGGCATTAGTATCCTGAAACTCATCGATCAAGATATGACGAAAACGCTCTTGGTAATGAGTCCGGATTGCTTCACTATGTTTTAGTAATTCATAGCTGCGTAAGAGGAGTTCTGCAAAATCCACAACACCTTCGCGTTGGCATTGTTCATCATAGGCAGCATAAAGTTGTGCCATCTTTGCCTGAAAGTCATCGCCTGCCGATAAATCTTTAGCCCGCTGTCCCCGTTCCTTGGCATGGGCAATAAAGTACTGCAGTTGTTTTGGAGGGTACTTCTCATCATCAACCTTTAAACCCTTTAAAAGACGCTTAATGGCGGAAAGTTGATCCTGGGTGTCCAAGATCTGAAACGTGGATGGTAAGCCAGCTTCTTTATGATGGGCACGCAATAAACGATTACACAGGCCGTGGAAAGTGCCAATCCACATGCCCCTCGTATTAATGGGCAACATGGCACTTAAGCGCACCATCATCTCTTTAGCGGCTTTATTGGTAAAAGTTACTGCCAAGACGCCTATAGGCGATACCTGACCAGTCTGAAGCAACCAGGCGATACGGGTAGTAAGGACACGGGTTTTGCCGCTACCAGCCCCAGCCAGAATCAAGGCTGATCGAGCTTGGCCATCTTCATTGACAGGCGGGAGGGTTACTGCCTCGCGCTGTTCTGGATTGAGGTTCGCGAGCAAGTCAGAGTACATCGCCCCAATTATAATTTGCCTCTTATGCCAAATGCCTCAAATACCCCTAATTCTCCATCAGCCGGTTCAGCAGACGAACTCGCTAAATCCTATGAACCTGCCCCAATCGAAGCTTACTGGGGACCAGAGTGGGAGAGAAGAGGGATTGCCAATGCCAGTATGGGGGAAGATAAGGCTGATTTTTCGATTCAGCTGCCACCCCCGAACGTCACTGGCACCCTCCACATGGGTCACGCTTTTAACCAAACCATCATGGATGGCTTGGTTCGACACGCGCGCATGTCTGGCAAAAATACTTTATGGGTACCAGGTACCGATCATGCAGGCATTGCTACACAAATCGTGGTTGAACGCCAACTAGATGCGCAAAAAGTTACACGTCATGACTTAGGTCGTGAAAAGTTTTTAGAAAAAGTTTGGGAGTGGAAAGAAACATCCGGTAATACCATCACGCGTCAAATTCGTCGCCTAGGTGCTTCGATTGATTGGGATAAAGAATATTTCACGATGGACAGCAAGATGTCCAAAGCAGTGGTTGAAGTATTTGTAAGACTACATGAACAAGGTCTCATTTATCGCGGGAAACGTTTAGTCAATTGGGATCCCGTTTTAGGAACTGCTGTATCAGACCTCGAAGTGGTGAGTGAAGAAGAAGATGGTTCGATGTGGCACATCCGCTATCCACTCACTGATGGCTTAGGCCACTTGACCGTAGCTACCACTCGCCCCGAGACCTTGCTTGGAGACGTAGCAGTCATGGTCAATCCAGAGGACGAGCGCTATAAACATCTGATTGGGAAATCCGTCAACTTGCCTTTATGCGATCGTCAAATTCCGATCATTGCAGATGACTACGTTGATTTAAACTTTGGTACTGGCGTAGTCAAGGTAACTCCTGCGCATGACTTTAATGACTATGCCGTTGGACAACGGCATCAATTGCCATTGATCAATATCCTGACCTTGGATGCCAAGATTAATGAGAATGCGCCAGCTACTTACCAAGGCATGGAACGTTTTGCGGCGCGTAAACAAGTAGTCGCTGATTTAGATACTGCAGGTTTATTAGAAAAAGTTCAGCCCCATAAGCTCATGGTGCCACGTGGTGATCGTACCCAAACGATTATTGAGCCGATGCTGACCGATCAATGGTTTGTAGCAATGTCTAAACCCAGTCCTGATAACCAATATCAGCCGGGCTCGTCAATAGCTGGTGCTGCATTAGATGCAGTTACTAAGGGTGACATTAAGCTCGTGCCAGAAAATTGGATTAATACTTACACCCAGTGGCTAGAAAACATTCAAGACTGGTGCATCTCCCGTCAACTCTGGTGGGGCCATCAAATCCCTGCCTGGTATGGCGATGACGGCCAGATCTTTGTAGCACGCTCAGAAGAGGAGGCTAAAACTAAAGCAGCTAAGGGTGGCTACACCGGCAAGCTGAATCGTGATCCCGATGTCTTAGATACTTGGTTTAGCTCAGCACTGGTTCCCTTTAGCTCACTAGGCTGGCCAGAAGAAACGCCTGCCTTAAAACACTTTTTGCCTTCGTCGGTATTAGTGACTGGCTTTGACATTATTTTCTTCTGGGTAGCGCGCATGGTCATGATGACTTGCCACTTCACTGGAAAAGTACCGTTTCATACCGTTTATGTACATGGCTTAGTACGTGATGCTGAAGGCCAAAAGATGAGTAAATCCAAAGGGAATACTTTGGACCCCATTGATTTGATCGATGGCATCAAGATAGAAGAGTTAGTTAGTAAACGTACTACAGGCTTAATGAATCCTAAGCAAGCAGAAAGTATTAGTAAGAAAACCAAAAAAGAGTTTCCAGAGGGTATCCCAGCATTTGGTACTGATGCCTTACGCTTTACCTTTTCATCGCTCGCCTCTCTTGGGCGCAATATTAACTTCGATCAAAAGCGTTGTGAGGGCTATCGAAACTTCTGTAATAAGTTATGGAACGCTACCCGCTTTGTTCTGATGAACTGCCCTGGTGGCGATGAAGACAATGGCTTTGCACCATGTGACAATCAATGTGGCCCAGATGGCTATTTGGATTTCTCACCTGCCGACAAATGGATTGTTTCTCAATTACAAAGAACCGAAGCTGAAGTTGCTAAAGGATTTGAGAACTATCGCTTTGACAATATCGCAAGTAGCATCTATCAATTTGTTTGGGATGAATATTGTGATTGGTACTTAGAGCTTGCTAAAGTGCAGTTGCAAACCGGTACTCCAGCGCAACAACGTGCCACCCGCCGCACCCTATTGCGTGTACTAGAGACCATCTTACGCATGGCGCATCCACTGATTCCCTTTATTACTGAAACCCTTTGGCAGACTGTCGGGCCAAAATCCGGAAAAGATTTAGCTCAGCAGGCTAAACAAACGATTGCCCTTCAAGCTTATCCCGTTTCTCAACCAGATAAGATTGATGAGAAGAGTGAAGTTTGGGTGACGCAGATTAAAGCGATTGTGGACGCCTGCAGAAATCTTCGTGGGGAGATGCAAGTACCCCCTGGTCAAAAAGTACCGCTTTGGATTAGTGGGCCAGAAGCATTCTTACAAAAGGCAACACCCTATTTGCTCGCCCTTGCAAAACTCTCTGAGGTCAAAATCTATAGCGATGAATCTGGCTTGGAAAAAGATGCTCCCGGAGCTCCAATGGCCCTAGTTGGCAATCTCAAATTGCTTTTGAAGATTGAAGTCGACATTGCTGCAGAGCGCATCCGCCTTGGCAAGGAAATTGAGCGCCTAGCTAATGAAATCACAAAAGCCCGAGTCAAACTCACGAATGAGAGCTTTGTAGCCCGCGCTCCAGAAGAGGTAGTTGCCCAAGAAAAACAGCGTCTTGCTGGTTTTGAGCAAAATTATGAGAAGCTTGTTGCACAATTAGAGCGTCTGAAATAAAACTTAGCAAAATCCAGAGCGATCGGAACCCATATGCCATTAAGCACTAAAGCCGTTACAAAAGCTGTCTTTCCTGTTGCTGGCTTAGGCACTCGTTTTTTGCCAGCGACCAAAGCAAGCCCCAAAGAAATGCTGAATGTGGTTGATAAACCTCTGATTCAGTATGCGGTTGAAGAGGCGATAGCAGCTGGCATTACTGAAATGATTTTTGTGACTGGTCGCAGTAAACGTGCGATTGAAGATCACTTTGATAAAGCGTATGAGCTGGAAGCTGAACTTAAAGCCAAGAATAAAAAGGAGTTACTGGAAATTGTTCGTAGCGTTAAACCAAGTCATGTTGATTGTGTTTACGTACGCCAACCTGAAGCTTTAGGCTTAGGACATGCTGTTCTCTGTGCTGAAAAATTAGTACGTGACGAACCTTTTGCCATCATGTTGGCGGATGACTTATTGGATGGACAACCTCCTGTACTGAAACAGATGCTCGATGTATTTAATGAGCAAAACGGATCAGTGATTGCCGTAGAGAAGATTGACCCTGCCAAAAGCAGCTCTTATGGAATAGTAGCGGGTACTGAGGTAGCCAAAGGCATTTACCGCCTCAATGGCATTGTTGAAAAGCCTCAACCTAAGGATGCACCTTCCAATTTAGCTGTTGTTGGTCGCTATGTCCTGTCTTCTGAGATATTTGCCCATATTCGTAATCTCAAGCCAGGTGCCGGTGGAGAAATTCAACTGACTGATGCGATTGCCTCCTTACTGAAGCAAGAGCCTGTCTTTGCTTATGAATACGATGGGGTCCGCTATGACTGCGGTAGCAAGCTTGGCTACCTCAAAGCTTCGGTGGAATTTGCTTTGCGCCACCCAGAAGTAGCAACTGATTTTGCGGCCTACTTAAAGAGTCGCTCTTTAAGCTAAGACTCTTATCGTCGTAGTTTCTTTGTCTTATCTTCTTTTGAGGAAGAACACCAAGACATCGCCTTCGGTAGTAGTAAAAATCAACTCATTACCAGTTTGTTTAGCAAATGCAGGGAAGTCATGCGCTGCGCCGGCATCGGTTGCTTTAATTTTTAGTACCTCACCAGATTGCATAGTGGCTAACACTTTCTTGGTACGTAAAATAGGCAATGGACAATTCATGCCAATCGCATCTACCTCAGCATTAAATGCAATATTTTGATCGCTCATTTGCTCGTCACCCAATCTTTAACACTTTCTAATGCTGCGTTTAACTTGCTTGGATCAGTACCGCCGGCCATCGCCATCTCTGGCTTACCGCCACCTTTGCCCCCTACTTGCTGCGCCACAAAGTTCACTAGGTCTCCCGCTTTAACTTTACCAATCGAGTCTGCCGTCACTCCAGCAATCAAACTTACCTTATCGCCCTGCACTGATGCTAAGACGATTGCGGCAGTTTTGAGTTTAGCTTTGAGCGCATCCATAGTTTCACGTAAGACCCCCGCATCAGCACCATCAATGCGCACAGCTAATACTTTGAGCCCATTCACATCAACTGCTTGACCAGCCAACTCATCACCTTGGCTTGCCGCAAATTTAGAGTTCACTTTCTCTAACTCACGCTCTGCTTGTCGCAAACTCTCTTGCAGTTGAGCAATGCGGTTGACCAAATCCCCTGGATGGGTTTTGAGAATCGCTGCAGCCTCATTGATCCTATCCTCCATGCCCTGCATGAGGTGCAGTGCGTTATTGCCAGTCACTGCCTCAACGCGGCGGATGCCAGCAGCTACACCACCTTCGGAAACAATCTTGAGGCTACCGATATCGCCAGTGCGAGATACATGAGTACCACCGCATAACTCTTTGGATGAACCTATCTCTAAAACACGCACTTCGTCGCCATACTTCTCACCGAAGAGCATCATGGCACCAGTCTTTTGGGCATCATCCAAAGACATGACCTTACCGGAGGTAGCCGTGTTCTCTAGAATTTCTTGATTCACAATGTCTTCTATTTTGCGAATCTGTTCTACCGTAATTGGAGCATTGTGAGTAAAGTCAAAACGGGTCTTCATCGCGTCTACTAAAGAGCCTTTTTGCTGCACATGATCCCCAAGGACCTCGCGCAAAGCCTTATGCAAAATATGTGTAGCACTGTGATTGCGCATCGTCTCCGCTCTTTGCTTCGTATCTACCAAAGCATTGAGCGCATCACCCACCTTAAGCTCGCCCTCAAGCAATTCGCCTTGATGACCAAAGACATCCGCTTGAATCTTGAAGGTATCGTCGACTGCAAAGCGCACAGTCTCATTACGAAGCTCACCCTTATCGCCAACCTGACCGCCGGATTCTGCATAGAAAGGGGTGTGATCTAGCACTATTACCGCTGCATCACCTGCTTTAACTGATTGCATAGCAGAGCCATCCATATACAGTGCTGTTACCTTTGCACCCTCATGTTTTAGGGCGTCATAACCATGAAATTGGGTTGGCTTACCTTTGTAATCTAAGCCCTGAGCTACTTTGAACTTTCCGGCTGCTCTAGCTTGATCACGCTGCTTTTGCATTGCTACTTCAAAACCTTGCGCATCAACACTTACACCACGCTCACGACAGACGTCTGCAGTTAAGTCCAATGGAAAACCAAAAGTATCATGCAAGCGGAAAGCAGTTTCGCCATCAACTACTTTTGTACCACCTGCCAATGCGCCATCCAAGATTTCCATACCGTTAGCAATTGTCTGGAAGAAGCGCTCTTCCTCTTGCCTTAACACTTCACCAACTTTATCTTGAGCAGCACGCAATTCTGGATATGCATCCCCCATCTCTTTAACGAGCGCAGGTACCAACTGATAGAAGAAGGGTTTACGAGCACCGAGCTTATAACCGTGACGAATCGCGCGACGTGCAATCCGACGCAATACATAACCGCGCCCTGCATTACCTGGAATGACGCCATCAACAACGATAAAACTACAAGCCCGAATATGGTCGGCAATCACTTTAAGTGAAGGACTCTGTGCATCACAGTTTTCTCCACCCGCAGCATCTACTGCATCCTTAGAGGCCTTGAGTAGATTAGCAAAAAGATCAATTTCATAATTGGAGTGCACTTTCTGCAAAATAGCAGCAATGCGCTCAAGGCCCATACCTGTATCCACGCTAGGCTTAGGCAGCAGATGCATAACGCCCGCTTCATCGCGGTTAAATTGCATGAAGACGTTGTTCCAAATTTCAATGAAACGATCGCCGTCTTCATCTGGGCTTCCGGGAGGACCACCAGGAATATGCTCACCGTGATCATAGAAAATTTCTGTACAAGGACCGCAAGGACCAGTATCACCCATCATCCAAAAATTATCAGAAGCGTAACGGGCACCCTTGTTGTCACCAATGCGAATAATCCGATCAGCTGGAATACCAATTTGCTTATTCCAAATCTCATAAGCTTCATCATCTTCGGCATAGACAGTAACCAAGAGTTTTTCCTTAGGCAACTTAAATACCTGAGTCAATAAATCCCAAGCAAATTGAATCGCCTCTTTCTTGAAATAATCTCCAAACGAGAAATTACCCAACATCTCAAAAAAGGTGTGATGGCGTGCGGTATAACCAACATTATCCAAGTCATTGTGTTTGCCCCCGGCCCTAATGCACTTTTGTGCAGTGGTTGCTCGGTTATAGGGGCGCTTATCAAACCCCAGAAAAACATCCTTGAACTGATTCATACCCGCGTTGGTAAATAACAGGGTTGGATCATCCCCGGGCACTACTGGACTGGATGCAACGATTTGATGACCTTTTTGGGCAAAGAAATCCAGATAGGCTTGGCGAATTTGAGAGACTTTCATGCCAATAATTATCGCATTGGCACTCCTATAGGGCAAACCCTAGACAATAGACCCCCCTAGTGCCTTACAATCGCTCAAGTTCAATAAATAGATCGGCACCTAAGCCGATACACAAGGAGTACAACTTGAAAATTCGTAATCAACGGGATTTTGGGGCTGGGATCATGTATATGGTCATTGGCCTTTTCTTCACCATCATTGCAACACAGTATCAATATGGCACAGCTGCCAAGATGGGTCCTGGTTATTTCCCATTTTGGCTTGGCATCTTGCTGACCCTCTTGGGTTTCTTTGTTTTGGTAAAGTCTTTTAGTGCAACAGCAGCGATCGAAAGGATTCCAAAATTTAATTGGCGGATTATTGCTCAGATTACTGGCTCAGTTGTGCTTTATGGCTTGTTACTCCCGCGTTTAGGCTTTTTAGTGGCCGTGGTTGTTTTGGTACTAGTCTCCGCAAGTGCTAGCAAAGAATTTACTTGGAAAGGCTCCTTAATTAACGCTGCCTTCCTAGTGGCATTTACTTATTCAGTATTTGTAATGGGTCTGAAGCTTCAGTTCCCGCTACTGCCAGTATTCTTACAACAATAAAGAACCGGGACACTACAAAATGGAATTATTTAGTAATCTAGCTCTTGGTTTCGATACAGCGTTTACGCTGCAGAATCTCATGTACTGCCTCATTGGTTGTGTGTTGGGAACCCTCATTGGCGTCTTGCCTGGCCTTGGCCCAATTGCTACCATCGCGATGCTCTTGCCAGCAACTTACGCCCTGCCTCCTATTGCAGCTTTGATCATGTTGGCCGGTATTTATTACGGCTCACAGTATGGTGGATCTACAACTGCCATTTTGCTCAACATTCCTGGGGAGACGTCGTCGGTGGTAACCGCAATCGATGGCTATCAAATGGCTCGAAATGGTCGAGCTGGGGTTGCTTTATTTACTGCTGGTATGGGTTCATTCTTTGCTGGTTGCGTAGCCACTTTGGTATTGGCTGCGTTTGCTACTCCACTCTCCCAGCTTGCATTTAAGTTCGGGCCTGCGGAGTATTTCTCGCTAATGGTTCTCGGCCTGATTGGTGCAGTGGTATTGGCATCAGGCTCTTTGATCAAGGCGATTGGCATGATTATCTTGGGCCTCTTAATGGGCATCATTGGTACTGATGTGAACTCTGGCGTATCTCGCTATGCATTTGATATTCCAGAGCTGAGTGACGGCATCGGCTTTGTTGCGGTAGCAATGGGTGTGTTCGGTTTCGCAGAAATCATGGGCAACCTTGAAAAAACTGGTGATGATGAAGGCTTCCTGAACAAGCTCACTACCATGATCCCAACTAAAACTGATATCAAGCGCATGATTCCTTCGATCTTGCGTGGCACAGCAATCGGTTCTATCTTAGGTATTCTGCCTGGTGGTGGCGCTGCTTTAGCAGCATTTGGCGCTTACTCTGTTGAGAAAAAATCTTCTAAGTACAGCCATGAGTTTGGCAAAGGTGCCATTGAAGGTGTTGCTGGCCCTGAATCAGCGAACAATGCTGCCGCCCAAACCTCATTCATTCCATTACTCACATTGGGTATCCCACCAAATGCTGTGATGGCTTTGATGGTGGGCGCAATGACCATTCATAACATTCAACCAGGTCCACAAGTGATGACCAGCAACCCAGCATTGTTCTGGGGTCTGATCGCTTCCATGTGGATCGGTAACGTGATGTTGATTCTTTTGAACTTGCCGCTGATTGGTATTTGGGTTAAGTTATTGAAGATTCCTTATCGCTTTCTCTACCCCGCGATTTTGGTGTTCTGTTGTATTGGTGTATACACCGTGAACAACACAGTGTTTGATGTCTATGTCACTGCAGGCTTTGGCTTGATTGGTTACCTCTTTTTCAAACTGGGTTGCGAACCACCTCCTTTGCTTTTGGGCTTCGTACTCGGCCCGATGATGGAAGAAAACTTCCGTCGCGCCCTATTGCTGTCCCGCGGTGACTTCACAACCTTCATCACACGTCCTCTATCTCTTGGGCTATTGATCGCTGCCGCCTTATTAGTAGTGATCGTAGCATTACCCGCTGTGAAGAAGACTCGCGAAGAGGCCTTCGTGGAGGAGTAATTCTTCTCCCCTAATAAAAACGAGCCCGCAGCAGTTTGCGGGCTTTTTCTTTATGGGTCAGGTGTTTTCTCTACAATGTGGCTATGTCCCAAGATAGCAAACCTCCAAAAGTGAATACTGGTCAACTGACCGAGCCATCTAACTTCTTACGTCAGATCATTGATCATGACTTAGCAAGTGGCGCCTTTGCCAAGAGAACCGATTTGGCGGGTCAGCCTATTCCATCGGTTATTACACGCTTTCCGCCTGAGCCTAATGGCTATTTACATATTGGCCATGCTAAAAGTATTTGCCTGAACTTTGGCCTTGCCGCTGACTACAGCAGTCAAGCTGGGGGTGCACGTTGCAATATGCGCCTTGATGACACCAACCCAGTTAAAGAAGATATTGAATACGCAGACAGTATTTTGGATACTGTCAAATGGCTTGGCTTTGATTGGGGAACCCACCTTTATCACGCCAGCGACTACTTTGATCGTCTCTATGAGTTTGCAGAAGTACTAATTCAGAATGGCAAGGCTTATATCGATAGTCAGAGTGCTGAGGATATTCATAGGAATCGCGGCAACTTTGGTCAAGCGGGAAAAAATAGTCCTTACCGTGAGCGTAGCCCTGAGGAGAATCTTTCTCTCTTTCGGGAAATGCGAGATGGGAAGTTCAAGGATGGTGAACATGTTCTGCGCCTCAAGATCGATATGTCACACCCCAATATTGTGATGCGAGACCCAGTGGTTTACCGTATTCGCCATACTGATCACCACCGCACGGGCAGCAAATGGTGTATCTATCCGCTGTATGACTTTACCCACTGCATCTCAGATGCGCTAGAAAATGTCTCCCACTCCATCTGCACCCTCGAGTTTGAAAATAATCGCCCACTGTATGACTGGATTGTGGACTCTCTTAAAGAGTTGGGAGTATTTAAGAGTCCTGTTCCGCGTCAGTATGAATTTGCCCGCCTGAATTTGACTTACACCATCACTAGTAAGCGTAAGTTATTGCAACTCGTTGAAGAAAAACATGTGGATGGCTGGGACGATCCAAGAATGCCAACTATTGTAGGCATGCGTCGCCGTGGTTACACCCCAGAAAGTATTCGCTTGTTCTGCGAGCGTATTGGAGTCTCTAAAGCAGATAGTTGGATTGATATGAGTACGCTTGATCAAGCACTACGCGATGATCTTGAGGTAAGGGCACCTCGTGCTACAGCAGTTTTAAAGCCGCTCAAGCTGGTTATTCAGAACTTTGATGCTACAAAAAAAGAGCCTTGCTCAGCACCTCGTCATCCACAACATCCTGAATGGGGTAATCGCGAATTTAATTTCACCCGCGAGTTATGGATTGAAGAGGATGACTTTATGAAAGAGCCAATCAAAGGCTTCTTTAGATTATTTCCGCCGATTGGTGATCAGCCTGGTAGCCGCGTACGCTTGCGTCACGGCTTTGTGATTGAGTGCACAGGCTTTGAGACCGACGCTAGTGGCAATATTACTCAGATAAATGCCAATTACTTTCCTGATAGTAAGAGCGGCACCCCGGGCTCCAATAACTATAAGGTCAAGGGCAATATTCACTGGATTAGCGCTGCAGAAGCTATTCCTGCTGAAGTTCGTTTATACGACCACCTATTTACCGATCCACATCCCGATAGTGGTGATAAAAACTTTTTGGATGCGATTAATTCAAACTCGAAGCAAACGATTAAGTCCTATTTAGAACCTTGCATGAAAGACACTAAGGCAGAGGAATGCTTTCAATTTGAACGTCACGGCTACTTTATTGCCGACATACATGATTCCAAACCTGGCAAACCGATATTTAATCGTACGGTGGGTCTTAAGGATTCTTGGAAATAGTTTTCAGAAAATAGCCTACGCTCGGATAACGTAGTGGCGTTTTTAATTCATGTAGACGAGTGTTGCTGACTCTTCTAGACTCGCGCATAAAAGACCAAAGCATTGGACTCACGATTTTTTGTAGTTGTTCTGCAGGCATTCTAGGCGGTCGATCTAGACCAAATGCATCTGCTACCTCATCAAAGTAATCCCCCATCTTTGTTTCTTCACCATCACAGGTATTGATGATTCGCTGGGGCTTACCATGGTATACCGCTGCACAAACCAATCTTGCCAAATCCTCGCTATGAATGTGATTCGAGTAGGCATCCTCTTCAGGCGGTAGTGCTGGCGTTTGAGACTGCAAACGCTCAATCGGTAAACGATCAAGCGCATAAATTCCAGGTACCCGCAAAATGGTTACAGAGACTCCATTTGCAGGTCCCCATAAACGCAAAACCCGCTCCGCATCTACCCTTCTTTGGGCCCGATCACTTAGAGGGCTCACTGGGGTAGCCTCAGTCACTCTTTTACCTTGATGATCGCCATAAACGCCTGTGGTACTAATATAAATCAGGCGCCTGACGACATGAGATCCTTGGGCTAAAATTCGGAGTAGGTTGCGGGTTCGGCAATCACGATTTCCATGATTTTGGGGTGGCGCTAAGTGAATGACGGTTTGAGCTAGACCGGAAAGGCGCCAAAGTGTTTCTGGTTTATCCAGATCACCCAGGATGGGAGTCGCGCCAACCTCCCTCAACTCCTGAAAGCGGCTTTTTTGCGATGTAAGTGCAAAAACACGATAACTACGTGAGAGCTGTTTGGCTACCCGAAGACCGATGTCTCCGCAGCCAATAATCAGGATTGAAGGTTTACCAAAAGATTGCATAAGTAACATCGTAACGATTTATTGAAAGGAATGAGAGTGTCTTATCAGGTCACGCTCAAAGCGAGCGGCAAACAATTTCATGTTAACCAAGATGAGACTCTCTTGGAAGCCGCCCTACGCCAAGGCATTAATCTGCCATACGGCTGCAAAAATGGCGCTTGTGGCTCCTGTAAGGGGAAAATAGTAGAAGGCCTAGTCACCCACGGACAACATAGTGAGAGCGCCTTAAGCAAGGCTGATGAAACCACAGGCGGCACTTTATTTTGTTGCGCTCACCCGCAGTCTGATCTTCTGATTGAGGCCCGTGAGGTCCAAGGTGCTGGTGATATTGCCATTCGTAAAGTTCCTTGTCGGGTTAATACGATTGAAAGGCCAAGTAGCGATGTGGCTATTCTTAAACTACAACTTCCTGCAGCTGAACGCTTTCAGTTCCTAGCTGGGCAATACTTAGAATTCCTCCTTAAGGACGGTCAACGCCGCGCTTATTCGATTGCTAATGCACCCGATCAAGAGGGGCCTCTTGAATTACATATTCGCCATTTTCCTGGTGGCCTTTTTACTGATTTTGTATTTGGAGAGGTAACTCCAGCTCTGAAGGAAAAAGATATTCTGCGCTTCGAGGGACCTTTGGGGAGCTTCTTTTTACGAGAAGACTCTAAAAAGCCCATCATTTTTGTAGCGGCTGGCACTGGCTTTGCCCCCATTAAATCGATCATTGAGCAAATGCAGGCCAAAAAGATTCATAGGCCGATTCATCTTTACTGGGGTGGAAGACGCCCTTGTGATCTCTACCTAGATGATCTTTGCAAAACATGGGAAAAAGAAATGGCTGACTTTCAATATATCCCTGTCATTTCAGAGGCCTTGGCAGAAGACGCTTGGCAGGGCCGCACCGGCTTCGTCCACCAAGCAGTTATGGCGGATCATCCCAATATGACAGCTGTGCAGGTATACGCTTGTGGAGCTCCCGTCATGGTCAATGCAGCCCGCGATGACTTTGCATCTAAATGTCATTTGCCTGAGGAAGAATTCTTTGCAGACTCCTTTACCAGTGCCGCTGATATGGTCACAAACTAGAGCATGCAAAATACACCTAATTAGTTAGATAATAGAAGCCTTACTAGCCTTTAATACCTTAGACCAGCATGAATAAGCCAGATCAAGCCATTGACACTCACTCAGTAATGTTTATTACTCAGCGCCCTGAGGTGATCATGGTCGAGGGTAAAGGCTCATGGCTAACCGATAACAACGGCAAGCGCTATTTAGACTTTTTACAAGGCTGGGCAGTCAATTGCTTAGGTCACAGTAATCCTGGAATGATTGAGGCTCTCAATTTTCAAGCTAAGAAACTCATTAATCCAAGTCCTGCGTTTTATAACGAGCCCATGATTGGTTTATCTAATCTTCTTACCGAAAATAGTTGCTTTGATAAAGTCTTTTTTGCTAACAGCGGGGCTGAGGCAAACGAAGGTGCAATCAAACTTGCGCGTAAGTGGGGCCAGCTTCACAAAAATGGGGCGTTTGAGATTATTACTTTTGATCACAGCTTTCATGGGCGCACATTAGCAACTATGAGCGCCTCTGGAAAACCGGGTTGGGATACGATGTTTGCCCCTCAGGTGGGGGGCTTTCCTAAAGCAGATCTAAACGATTTAGAGTCTGTCAAAAAACTTGTGACGGATAAAACGGTAGCAGTAATGATCGAACCTGTTCAGGGCGAAGGTGGTGTTATACCGACCACTAAAGAATTTATGCACGCACTGCGCAAGTTCACTAAAGAAAATA
>Ga0209188_1001353_pt1 | contig 20006 bp, 24 predicted proteins | sample C_130625_EF_Meta_FD_187307 | JGI IMG/M metagenome (GOLD analysis project Ga0209188, IMG submission 187307) | Freshwater microbial communities from Lake Croche, Canada to study carbon cycling - C_130625_EF_MetaG (SPAdes) (version 2) | ecosystem: Environmental > Aquatic > Freshwater > Lake... | reverse complement strand
TGTAAATCAAAAAAATTCATATCAAGACGATACTCTTATAGCTGCTTGTCATACTTCAAATATTGAATTAGTGAAATTTATTATTGATTCGGGCGCAGACTTAGAACATACTAATATTGAAGGTACAAATGCATTAGGAGTAGCAGCTGTATGGGATAATTTTGAAATTTGTTCTCTCCTTCTTTCTAAAGGAGCTAATTTGGATAAAATATCTTATATGAGAGAAACTAGCATATATATCTATGGGCGACGTTCAAAAATTACCGGTCAAAAAAAGACTTATATTCTTGAAACTCTTCTTTCTATATGGCGTAATGGCCCGCATCCATCTCAAGTTCTACGACGTAAAGATGAAATATGGGAACGGCGATGGCCATTTATGAAAGTTATGGTTTGTTGTGATTTTCATCCAACTTTTAATCGAAATAAGATTCTTCTTGCTCTAAATCCACCTTTACCCACATATGCAATTATACCCAGACTTCCAAATAAAACTCTTCAAGAATACCATGCAATTTTGCGTGATAAGGTTTTTATTCATCCGGGAAATTGGAAAATAATAGTTTCTTTTCTATAAAAAATGACAGCTATAATTTCTAAATTTATTTATAATTACATTTAAGTAACTTATCAAGGGTATAAAATGATGAGTTACTCTGAATTTGAAAATCTCTTGAATGAAGCTCAAAATGGTAACATATATTCTGTTTTGGCTGCAGTTGATTCCGATAAAAGTTTAATCAATCGACAAGGAGACCAAGCTAAATTCCTTCTATATAATGCGTGCATTTCTGGAAACAAGAATTTTGTTCATCAACTTATTCAAAGGGGTGCAAATGTAAACCAAAATGAAGGGGCTGGCTGGACTGCACTTTATGCAGCATGCTGTTTCAATGAGGGGCGGCAAGATATTGCCACACTTTTGCTGCAATATGGTGCAAATCCAAATACTACCACAGTTGATGGATTTACTCCTATCAAAAGTGCATTTTTGTATGGATATATTACACTTGGAATCTTTCTTTTTTCAAGAGGGGCTATTCTAAGTGCTGAACCATATTCTCGAAAGTTTAGGAATATGGGAACTAACTAGTTTCTCTATACCCGTCTCCTTCTCTATTTATTTTATAAATTTAAAAATTGATAGGTATTTTACCAAAATAAATTAAATAATATGATATATAAAATTAGCAACAAGTAATTTAAAAAAGAAAAATGAACAATAAGCAGTTCAAAAAACTCCTCCAATTATCATCATGCGGCTCGTCAAAAGAGGTATTTTCTATAATTGACAAAGATCCAGATATTATCTATAAATCTGAAAAAAAATCGGCTATTTTACTATATTGGGTTTGTTGTTATGGTAATTTAGAATTGATTCGAGGACTAATTGCACGAGGTGCTAACCTCGATTTAGCTATTGATAGTCAAGGAAGATCTGGATTAGAAATGTATAGAGTTTGGAATTATGAAATTATGAGTAATGTTACTAAAGAGAAACATCGCATCGATTTGCGGGATTACTTTAAAATTACATTTCCTAGGAATGAAGTTTGGAAAAGACGTAGAGATTTTATTCATTTTGCGGTTGGTTGTGGTTTTCAGCCACTTTCTTCTCATTTTAAGGCAAATCCGCCTTTACGATATGATGTAAAAATTCCCGATGAACCAACCGACACTCCTAAAAAAATAAAAGCACTTCAACAAAGTAAAGTATTTTGTAATCCTGGATTATTCCGAAAATTTATTGAATATCTATAAATCATAACTTCTTTAATTATTTTATAAATTATAAAAAATAAAATCAATATATATTATATGTATCAACCGGATACTTATAAACTTTTAGATATACTAAAAAAATATAAAGATTTTAATTATTCGTATGATATTTTAAATCCGCCTTTTTTTAATAAATTATATAGTAATTGGAAAGATATTTTAGAAAAATCAACTAGTAACTTACAGTTAAATATAACAATGCTTAATTCAACACCACATAATTATTTCAAAGATAGTGATTTTACATCGTCAGAAATTAAAACTGATATTTTATCAAAATTAAAAAATGGATATAAAATTCAATTTGAAAATAATGAAATTATTTATTTTACTAATAAAAAGAAAGTATCTAATTTAATAAATAAAATAGCACAAATTATAAAATCTTTAAAAATATTATTTCATCGTCAAAATATTTCACAAAAACTAATTTTTTTTGAATCTTCCAAGAAAAAAATGTTTCCTAATAAAAATAAAACACTTGGATCAAATGAATGTAATAGTGGAGTCACATTTTTAACATTTGAACATCATAAAAATGGGGAAATTACTTTATATAGAAGAGAAGAAATATTAAAAGTCTTAATACATGAATTAATTCATTCTAATTTAATTGATAGCCATGTTATATTATCAAAAGATAGTAAAAAGATAAATGAGCATTTTTGTGTTAAATACAATATATTATTAAATGAAACAGTTACAGAAACTATGGCAACCATATTAAATTTATTTTATATTGGAATTATAAATAAAATGAAGCCTGCAAAAATAAATAAATTATTCAAAAATGAGGTAAAGTATTCTATTTATGTGTGTTCTAAAATTATGAATTATTATAAATTTGAAAATACTTCAATTTTTTCAAAAAAATATAATGAATGCACCACCTATTTTCCACAACAAACCAATGTAATTGCTTATTATTTATTTAAACCTATTGTATTTTTAAATTATATGGAATATGGTAATTTATTAGAAAAATATTCTTTAAATTATAAAATAAATAATGAAGCTTTCATACCAGCAATGATAAATTTAGTTATAAATAATCTTGATTTATTAAAAAAAGATAAGTACTTATATGTTATAAAGAAAGATGATAAAAATAAAAGTTTACGAATGACTTTATATGATTTTTACCACTAAATTAGGTAGTAAATATTTCATTTTAAGCTTTCTAAACCCGGTGCTATCGCAATATTTAAATAATGATAATTTTTTTCTACAATAACAACATGATGGAATTTGCCGAATATTTTCAATAACTTTAAAATAATTATGAATGCAATCATAACAATACGCATGATTACACTCAGTAAATATAATATTTTCTTCTGATATTTTTTCATAGCAAATAGGACATTCTTTATTTTCAAAGTCTGACGTAAATTTTATTTTTTCATGTAATATATAATATTTTGTATTTAAATTATATATTAACTTACATTTTACAGATAAATCATATAAACGAGTTAATATTTGTGTTAAAATATTATTTCTATTAAAATTTAATAATTTATTTTTTTCTTTAAAATATAAGATAAATGAATAAAAATCTTCTATGAAATAATAAAAAGTTTCATTACTTAAATTTTTTATTAAATATGCCATAAATTTATCAGCATTTCTTCTATATATTCTAATAATTGCATTTTGGGAATGTTTTACATTATGCAAATTTCCTAATACTTTTATTTTTTGAATAGAAAATGACCTTATTTCATTAAATAAAAATAAACAAGAAGAAAAAAAATAATCTAAAATAGAAATATTTTTTAATTCATCGTCAATTTTGAATATTGATTCATTTGTACACTCTTTTAATAAATGCCCTTCTGAATGACAATAATTACAAATTAATACATCGTTTTTTTCTCGACAAATAGATGCACCAGAATATTCAATCCAATCATCTAAAGTAAAATGAATAAAACCGCTTGGTAAATTCCAATTTTTAAAGTTTAATTGAATAATTTCTTCTCTAGTAGCACAACTTAATAATACTTCCCAATCATTATTACATAGATCTCGGTTCATTATATATAAAAATTCTTCAGGCGTATGAATACCATTTTTATTTGCACCTATCCCGGTATAAAATATTTTCATTTTTCTGCGCTATGCTAAGAAATGCTATACTATATGTATATCTAAAAAGATTCAAAATCAATTTTTTTATAAAAATAATAAAAATTGATCCCTATTTAAATACTAAATTATAATATATATATAGTAAATACTAACTCTGATGGGTATTAAAAATTTGAAAACTATATTGACTCAAAAATGCAGTTTTGCAATTAATGAGCGTAAACTAGATAATTATAGAGGAATGATATTTGGAATAGATACATCTATTTTTTTATACAAATATCTATATAATAATGATGATCATTTGGAAGGATTAACGCGGTTTATTTTAAGATTATTAAAAAATCATATTACGCCTGTTTTTATATTTGATGGAAAACCACCAAAAGAAAAGGATGGAACTTTACAAAATAGACGTGAAAAAAGAGATTTTCTACATATTAAAAAGGATGTATTAGAACATTCATTAAACATAAATAAAGAAGATTTTGATAAATTTAAGGAAGAACTCTTAATTTATCTTAAGGATAAAAATGATAAATTTATTATTAATGAAGATGAAATAAAGTCTATTTTTGAAAAAAACCAAGAAGAGATAAAAATTGATGCTGAAAAGATAAATAAAAAAATTATTTATGTAACACAAAATCATATTACAGCAGCAAAACACTTATTTGATTTATTTGGAATAGCATATATTCATTCACCAAATGAAGCAGAGTCATTATTAGCAGTATTATGTAAAGAAAACTTAATTGATGGATGTATATCAGAAGACTCTGATATTTTAGTAAATGGCGGTAAACTTTTTTTAAGAAATTTTAGTTCTGATAAGAATACAGTGGAAGAGTATTGTTTGGAAGGAATTTTAAGTGGATTAGATTTTACACAAGATGAGTTTATAGATTTTTGTATATTATGTGGTTGTGATTATACAGAAAAAATAAATGGACTAGGTCCAATTACATCTTATAAACTAATGACTAAACATAAAACAATTGAAAAAATAATGGAAGAATTAAATAAGACACATAAATATGAAATACCTGATAATTTTAATTATGAAAAAGCGCGAGAATTATTTAAAAATCCGTATGATTTGAGTATTGTTCATAATATGAAAGATAAAATAAAGATTGAAAGACCACAATTAGAAAAGTTGAAGGAGTTTTTGAAAGAGACTAAATTAAAAGAAAAATATTTTAAAGAAATTGATCAAAATTTGATTAATTACTATATTGATATTGAAAATTATAATTCTAACTCTCAAAAATAAATATTTTTTGTCTTTCAAAATATAAGTTAAAATAATTTATATTATTTATATAAATTATGTATAATGTTAGTTCTAAACAAAATATTTCAAAAAATATATGTTATTAACTTAAAAGATTCTCTAGATAGAAGAAACCATATTGAAAAAGAGTTTAAGAGAGTTGGTATAGAAAAATATGATTTTTTTGAGGCAACTCGCCATGATTCACAAGAAGTTATTGATGTAATAGAATCAGGATTATCTAAACAATTTCCAGTTTGTTATAGATGTAATTTAAATAGATGTGATTGCCCAACAAATTTTTTAACATTATTTCAAATTGCAAATTGGTGTTCATTTATTAATGTTTTTAAGGATATTATTAAAAATAATTATGAATTTGTATTAATTTGTGAAGATGATATTGTATTTACATTTCAAGCAGAAAGAATTATAAATACACTTTTATCTCCACATTCATTTAAGCATTATAAAATTAATACGAAAAAACCATTGTTAATTCGATTAGGAGCAGGATATAATGATTATAATCATAATTCATTAAAAAATCCAGAATTTATTCAAGATTTTACGTTAGGGAATCCTTGTTTTGCAATAAATAAATATATGGCAATAGTTTATTTATATTATTTAAAAAAAATTTATCATTCATCAGATGATTATTTTCATGTAAAAATACCAAGACACGTTAATGGTGTTCAATATTTTACAATGTTTCCATTTCCAGTTTATGAATTATCATATACAGCTGGATTAATGAAATTTGAATCAAAAGTTAGACCTAAAAATGAGATTAGAAGGTTAGAATACAAAGATTTTTTATTTTTATCTAGTAATTTTATAAGTTTTGTATTATTACAAAATATTGCAGAAACAAATAAATTAGATATGCCAATAAACTCTATTGGTTATCACGGAAATATAAATTCATATATGATATTAGATAATAAAATGAAACAAAAATTTTATTTTAATTATCGTATTTTATTTATTGATAATAAAGAAGATGATTTAAAAATAATAGAAAAAAATATTATAAAAAATAATATTGAAATTTATAAACCTTATTTAAGCAAAATAAAACAAGAATTTGATGTAGATATTGAATTAAATATTCAAACAATTGAATTATTCTATGAATATTATATGAAAATGTTAAATAATGAATTATTGTCCTCTGTATATACACATCAAATTGGATTAGATAAATTTACATTTTATAAAAAAGAAGAGCATTTTAAAAATAATATTATTGTAAATATTAATAATTCAGAGGATCTAGAAAAACTACCATTTGATAATTTAAATGAAATAATTAAAAATTACTTAGATTACAAAAATGAATATCTTAGTAAATAATAATAATAATTTTTAATAAATTTTTAACATTTAATAAATGTTAAAAATCTGTTTTTATTGTATTTTTATTGTATTTTTATTTTATTTTTATTTTATTTTTATTTTATTTTTATTTTATTTTTATTTTGTTTTAAACAACAACAGCTGGAAGGAAATGCTTCTTCAAGTAAGTTTGGATGTTAAAGAATTTAATAACATCTCCCTCAGCAGGGCCAAGAAGCTTCTTTAGTTTCTCATCAGGAAGAATCTCCATCTTAGAAGCAGGATTTTGAAGATTATGCTCTTTTACATACTCAATAACCTTCTTAGTTACATCAGTGCGGGCAATTTGAGCATCAGCTGCAAGACCAAGAAACTCGGCTAAATCAGAAGATACGGCGGAGGGTTTAGCAAAGCCACTGGGAGCTTTCTTGTTACCACTCTTCTTCTTAGATTTCTTGTCAACAATCTTTTTGGTTTCCTTGCGCTCTTTAGAAACTTCCTTTTGAAGAACTTTGATGTTAGAATGAAGAGTCTTCATAACATTTTGCATATCTTGGAATTGAGTAATTAATTTGTTGAAAAGTAGCTCAATGCTAGATTCTTCTTCAACGGGTTTAGTTGATTGGGATACTGGTTCAGAAACTGAAACTGGTTCGGGGGTGGAAACTGGTTCAGGAACAGGTTCCGAAACTTGTTCATTTACTTCAACGGTTACTTGTTTCTTGACTTTCTTGACTTTAGGTTTGGTTTGGGATTCAACGGTTGCTTCGACTGACATATTATTATATACTTACTTTAGGTAATATTTCTTTAAATATTCCGCAGTTTTAATTTTTTTTAAATTAAATTTATATTTTTATTTATTTTATAAATATCTCATATAATATTAATGATGAATAAAATTCCAGGAAGTTCAGAATATAAAGAATTTTTTTGGAATTATTTATATTATTTTATTTTTTTAAGCATTTGTTTTTATATTTTATTTAAGCTTATGAAAAAATCAAACAACGGAACTGTAAATTTAGAATTAAAAATAATGCTTTATATTATAATTGCTTATATTTTTATGGTTATTTTTGATATTATGGCAGAGCCAGAAAAATGTATAGACCGATTTTTCTATTTACTTCTTTTTACTATATTAATGACAATTTTAATTACTTATTTAATTATTCATTTTTATCCTGAATGTGGATATTTACTAAAAATGTTAATGATAATAGCATTTATAATTATTTTGGTTTTAGTTGTTTGTGGTGCAATATATTATTTATTTGAAGTAAGTTGTACAGATAATACTAACCATGTTATTTATGATTTATTTAATAAATCTTATAAAAATAACTCTAGCTTTCTAATATTTATGATAATTTTATTATGGATTTTTAATGCTTTATTTGATTCATTTAGTGGAGATACTAATTTATCTGATTTTATAACACCATGTATACTTGGAACAGTAATGATACTTTTTATATTTTCTTTTATAATTTATTTATGTGAAAAATTAGGAGTTATAAGAAAAGCAGAATATTTAAATACTTTTATTGTATTATCATCATTAGTATTTTTCTTAATTATTGTATTATTATATTTCTTTATAGATAGCATTTATACTATATGTAAAAATAATAGAGACGATCGACCAAAAGATACAACAGGAAATATAGAAGGAATTTCAATTCTCACAATTGTAGTTATTTTTATGATTTTATGGTATGATGATTCTAGAAACTGGCATCAATCTGGATATATATTATTTATTTTAATAACATTATATATGGCATTTATTGTATTTAATTATTCACCAAAACATCCTGAAATTGGACTTTTATCAACATGGTTATTTATAGAATGGTTAATATTAATAAGTTATAGAAGCACTGATTCTAAAAATTCATTTAATTATGCATTTATGAAAACATGATAAAATAAAAAAGAATATAGAAAAATTATACAAAAGTTTTTATTATATAATTTATTATTTTTTTAACATCATTATCTTTTTCTTTATTTTCATTGTCAGGTGGTGGTAATTTTAGACTACAACAGGGAACAATTGGCCGAGGTTTGAAAGGATTAAGTTGCCGTACATAAGTTGAATTGTCTCCATCTCTTTTATATTGATATTTAGATATATTATTTCTGTTTGCTATTATAAATGCATTTGTTGATATTATTAAATAAAAAAAGGTTATTATTTTCATTATAAATATATTAACATATATGCTTTTATATATATTTATAAAATTTTTAGTATATTATATTATATTATATTATATTATGAAAACATATGATTATTCTGGATATTTATATGTTTATATAATTATTTTTATACTTTTTATATCGATTCCTCTTTATCAAATATATAAATATGGATTTAATGGATATTTAGAAAAAAGAAAAGAATTAAGAGAAAAAAAGGCTGAACTTATAAAAAAAATATTTATATAAATAGTTTATAGCTTATCCCGGAAATTATAAAAGACTTTTTCAATCACCAGTTGATATACATCAGGGATACACCCTCCTTGAATCATCTGTATTATAAATATTTTTTTATTATTTAAAGATAATAAGTAATAATGCGAACTAAATCTTCGCAAGTAAATACAGATTGAATAAAATTTTTTTTTTGAATCTTTGAAGGCTTATCTTTTAAAGTAAGAAATCCAGATCCGTATAACATCATTAAAAAATATCCTCTTCTAAACCATCTAGCTTTTGGATGAGGTCCATTAATATAAGAATAATATAATAAATCACATCTCACTTTTCTTTCAAAATAAGTTAAATGTTTATTATATTCGTTGTCTAAATAAAGATTTCTATTTACTAATTCAACTCCTTTAGACAATAAAAAAATACAAATATCAATATAATCTTTTTTAATTGCTTCTAGTAAGGCTGTTAGTCCAGCAAGCTGAATGTCAGCTCCCTTTTCAACTAATAATTTAACAATGGCTATATTTCCCATTTTAGCAGCAATAGATAATGGATAAGAACCGTATGTTGTTTTTGCATTTAGATCACTTCCTCTCTCAATTAGTTCACGAGTAAGTGGTTCTAATCCATTTTGAATAGAACGATGTAGAAATGTTTCTTTATTTTCATAAAAGGCAGTTCCTATTACATGAGGGCTTTCATTTAATATGGCAATAAAAGTGTCATATACATGTCGAGTACTATGACGAGAGAGATCCATTTGGGATACAGTACCTCTTTTGAAAAATGATTTGATGTATACAAAAAGAAAATAAATATAGATTTTATAAAATCAATTTTTATATACATTATAAAGATAGAATATTATTGATGAAATATAGAGATGTAAAGGGTAATTTATTCTAGTAGTTTCTATTTGATGGAATAGGAGGGATCTAAAGGGTAATCTATGATAGTAGTTTCTATTTGATGGAATAGGAGGGATCTAAAGGGTAATCTATGATAGTAGTTTCTATTTGATGGAATAGGAGGGATCTAAAGGGAACCTAGGTTCCCTTTTTAAAAAACAATTTTTTGGAAATCATAAATGTAAAACTATTTATTATTTCCATATTTAATTTATAACTACATTTTGCTGGAATAATATTTGTAAAATCATCTTCATAATAAAAATTATCATTCATTATTTTAAGTTCCACTATTTTATTAGATAAATTAATAAATACTAGTGATAAAGAAGAAATAACAATATTCAAATCATATATATAGTTTAAATCAAAAGTTAATTGAAATGTACTATTACTATAATTTTCAGGAATTGTAATATAAAAATTTTGAATATCTTTAATTTGAATATCAATTGCTAAATTTTTAGATATATTTCTTTCTGTACTTTTTGCATTTTCAAAATCAGAATTTTCTTTCAATTTTGGTTGAAGAACATTTCTTTCATCTCTTCTATCAAAAAAATTATCAGGTAGCGCCAACTCACTATAATCTGTATGTTGAGAAAGTAAATTTAATCCAAATTTTTCACTAAATCCATAGAAATTTTCATTATCATAAATAATTAATCCAGGTACCATTCTTTCTTGAATTCCAACTGCAATTCCCTTCCTAAATATACCGCCTCCTTCAACAATTAATCCTCCTAAACAAAAATCTTCGTCGTCATCATTTCTGATAATATTAATATCTTTATCATTTAAAACACGCAAATTTTGCGCAATTATGTCTTTTTTATTTAACATTATTATAGTATATATATTTAAGATGGTATGTTTTAAATCATTTTTATACTTAAACTTTCTAACTAATATTTATTCATTATCAAAATTAGAACCGACAATTGGAAGATGGAAATTATTATATACAGATAGTATATTATATAATAAAAAGAATGATTGTTATTTAGATATTTTTCCAATAGATAATAATAGAAATAAGTTATCTATTGAAATTAATCGAATAGAAAAAAAAAATATTATGATTTTAAGAAAAAAAATAACTTCAAAAACAGTTTGTATTACAGATCCTAAAAAATCTGATATTAAATCACCAAAAATAATAAATTGTAATTCAGTTATAAATAACAATAAATGCAGTTTGGTAATACTTACATCTGAAAAATTTATTCAATCAATTGGTATTTTTCAAATTCCTTATTTTGGAATAAATTATAAATCTGAAATGCGCCCAGAATACTTAATAACATGGGATTTTGATATTCAATTAAATAGATTATATATTTATCTTGATAATAATAAGTATATTTTTGAAAGAAACTTATTAGATACAAGTGAAATTACAAATGAGAAAGTAATTACAACGAATACTTTTATTATTTCAAATATAATATCTTTTGTTTTTGGAAAGATTTTAGAAAATATATTTCATAGATAAATTAAAATATTTCAATATAATATAGTATTTATGAAATATCTATTTTTTATAATAATTCTAGTTATATTTATGTTTTCATGTCTATTTATTATTTATAGATCACAACAAAAAAACATAGAAAATTTTGATTCAAGAGATATATATTATAAAACAATGCCATATCAATGTGGCATAAAACAAGAAATTGATTTATCCAAAAATACTCCATTTGCTCCAATCTAAAGCAAAGGAAAGAATATGTTTGCAACTAAAAAGAATAAAAGCAAAAAAAATAATTTATTATAGATAAATAATGAAATTAAAGGAATAACAGCTAAAAAAGCCAGTTCAAAAAAAGTTGTTTTTGATTTTTCTTGACGAAATTCTTTTTTTTTATTTTTTTCAACAGTATGATTACTTTCATCATGAATTTCAATAGCAACCATTGAACGAGTTTTCATTGAACGAATAATAGGTTTGCGATTTTTCATGTTACGAGTAATCATCCCGCTTCTAGTTATCATTGCACTTCTAGTTATTATTTTACTAAAAATAAATATTTTTAGTAAAAGATTTTAATCAATTTTTAATTAAAAGAAAATAACCTAAAACAGATTTTATATGATGGAACATAGTCTAAAAGAGATTTTATATGATGGAACATAGTCTAAAAGAGATTTTATATGATGGAACATAGTCTAAAAGAGATTTTATATGATAGAACATAGTCTAAAAGAGATTTTATATGATGGAACATAGTCTAAAAGAGATTTTATATGATGGAATAGGAGGGATCTAAAGGGAACCTAGGTTCCCTTTCTAGGTTTCCTTTCTAGGTTCCCTTTCTAGGTTCCCTTTAAGATCTCTGAAAACCCATCACATATATTATTTTGATGAATAACTATTCCTCCTCCCCCTCTTTTAATTTGTGATGTCATTCTATTCAGATCTCCTATCATAACCCATCCTTTATCTGAGTAACAATATTTGCTATGATCTTGTGTATATTTATATGAAACACCATTTTTAAATTTAACCATTGCTGCCATTTTGCATTTTCCAGAATCAACGCAGTGATGGCCTCTAACCCAAGTCTCAGTAAAACAATTTCCACCAAATCCTGGAATTAATATATCTTCATATAATTCTCTATGAAATTCGGGCGATTTTGCAACATGATGTAATTTATCATTAATTTTATAAATATTTTTATCAATACAGGTATGAAAATCTGTATATTTTTGATAATCAATATTAGATATATATACATTGGGATTCATAATAAAAACTTGTTTTAATATATTTTCCAAATGTGATATATCCATAGTAATACAACAAAATGATTGTCCATATTCTAACTCTGCATGACTAATATCTGGAAATTGATTTGTTCCATTAAATTCTATAGGGAATTTAGGCACAGAATGAATTAACCAAATTATTTTTTCTGAATTCCATGCTAATATTCCTTTTGCATGGGCAAAATGACTGGATGTTGCAGTAGGAGTTTCATCATTATATACTAGCCAATGATCATATTTTTCAGAAAATTTACTTTTTAATATAGTATTAACATCGAGATGATGCTTCCATAAACTACTATTTTCTCCTATTTCAAAACACTCTTTTTTATGAGGAATTTTAAGAATTACTGAAATATCTTGTTTTTTATTTAATTTTGGAATGCAACTAAAACAAATGCCCATGTAATTTATTATTAATTATAATTTTAAATTGGTTAATTTTTAGAAGAATTTGTTAATTTCGAATAAAACATCGTCTGGTAATTTACATTTTTCAGATTGAAGAATATCAACTAAACTTTCTGTTTTTATTATATTATTTACATACATAATAATAGACACTCCTGAAGAAATTCCAGTATTTTCGGCAGAGATATCTTGATAGTTTTTTACTATGTATGATGTATATTTATTGAATACAACTGTCGTTAAATAGTCTGCACGAAAATAATGCATTGTTCCATCTTTTTTCTGGTGATGAAATAAATATCGTTCGCCGATATTCATCTTATTGATTGATTTTATATATCTAAAAGAATCTTAAGCATTTTAGATATCATTTTTTATAAAAAAACTATAAGATTAAATAATAGGGTTTATAAGGTTGCGTGAAGCCAGTAGGTTCCCATTGTATATTGATTTATGCGATGGAATAGGAGGGTTTATATGGGAACCTTAGGTTCCCTTATTTATTAATTTTAGAGCATCTTCTCTTGATCCAATTAAAAATTCTTTTTTAAAAACCCATACATTTTCTCCGCTATTTTTTGTATTATATTTTTTAACTAAATAATAAATAAGATCATTTTTATCTAATAAATTGTTTAGATCCATGTAATAAGTATCATATTTTTTTTCATCCATTTGAAAAAATAAATCTTTTGCTAATTCACCTTCAGAAATAATAGTAAAATTTCTAAAAGATGTTATGTAACGAATTAATTGTTCTTTATTAGTAAAAATATCAAAATGTTTATTATCATATAATGAAGATTGAATTAAAGAGTTATGTCTAATATTTTTAAAACCATGAACAATTGTTGAAAAAATAATTAATAAATATATATAATTCATTATATAATTATAATAATATAGTTTTAAATAGTAGGGACACTAAGTTTCCCTTACCTATAAATTTTTGATTCGATTAATTTACGAAGATTTGCATTTTCTTCTCTCAAACTAATCTTAATTCTCTCATACCGACAATTTTGCGCATAGAGTTTCTCCATAACGGAACATAACAAATCATAATTCTCTTGCGTTGCCGGCAAATCACGGAACGTTTTTGCAGGAACAGAGGATACTAAGTCGTTTTCTGACATTTCTTCTTATTATAAATATACTAAATAATTTTTAGTGTTTTTGACTATCATTTTTTATTCATCGCTACATCCATTAGCAAGCGCATATTCATAACATTCATTGTGCTTAAATAATTTAGCATAATAGCATGTCTTTTCATGAATAGGGCACCCATTTTCAATAGCATATTTGAGACATTCTATATCACCTTTCATTGCAGAAATAGAAGTTGTTTCTTCATGCCATTCACATCCAAGTTCACGAGCATATTTAAGAAATTCAATATGGCCACCGGATACAATGGATAGAAGGGTACTTTTATCTATCGGACATCCATTTTGCATAAGATAAAATAGACACTTAAGTTGACGAGTTTTCGCTGCAGACTGAGTAGATTTTGAACTCCATTCTCCTCCATTTTCACGAACTAAAATAAGACATTCAAGATATCCATAACTAGCAGCCATATCAATTGTTTCTTTATGAATAGGACATCCATTTTTAATAGCATATTCAATGAATTTAATATGGCCCTGCATTGCTGCTACATAAGTAGTTTCTTCATGCCATTCAGCTCCATTTTCACGAGCAAGCATAAGATGTTCAATATAACCATTTCTTGCAATTTCTTTAATTGTTTCTTTATCAATTATACACTTTTGTTTAAGTAGATATTCTAAACATTCTACATGCTTTCCCTGCGCAGCTAATGTAGCGGCTTTTTCATGTATTTCACAACCATTTTCAATAGCAAGCTGAAGACAATCAAGATGTCCATCTTTTGCCGCCATCTTAGTTGTTTCTTTATCCATTGGACATTTATTTTTAATAGCATATTTAAGACATAGAATATGACCATTTACTGCTGCAAATTCGCATGTTTTTTTATTCCAAGGACATCCATTTTTATGTGCATATTCCAGACATTCAATAAATCCACTTAGAGCGGCTTGAGCACATGTCCATATATCCCATGGATATTTATGTTCATGTGAATATTTTAGCCATTCAAGGTTACCTTTATCTGCTGAAGTAGTACATAAATAGTTTCTTCGATTTTTTAAATATTCTAAAATAGTCGTTAACATAAGTTGAAAAATATCATAATTTTCAATAATAGGAAAGGTATGAATATCATATGTATCAACATAACTATCACAACTCGAATAAGATTCTTGCTCCACTGATACTTCATTATTTATGAAGTTAAAACAAAATTTAGTAATTCTATAACCACCGCAACATACATAAGAACCAAAAATAACTGTAAAATTATTTTTGTTTGTAAAATCATGTAAAGCAATTGTTGCATCTTCAATACTAATTTCAAGAAAAGTGTTATTAACTCTATTATCAAAATAAGTACATTTTTGTTTAGATTTTTTAGAATTATATTTTCCATTTTCATCATTTTCTAATGATTTAAAATCAAAAATTTTATTTTTATAGTAAATACAAGAACTACTTGAAATATTAAAATTACAAGCAGGTGTTTTCAAAATACAAGTTGAATAAGAATAGGGTGGAGAATCAGTTTCAGGTGAAAAATTTTTATATTCATATTCAAATTTAATTTCAGCAGATCCCAGGAGGGTGTATCCCGGATCTGGATCCGCTGGAGTCTGGAGCTTGCGAAAGACTCCAATTTTGGGGTCTGTAACAGAAACTAATTCAGACATTTTTTAAATATTATTTTAATTAATTTATAAGATTAATAAAAAAATCAATTTTTATAATTTATTTTTTATTTATTAGATTTAGGTTTATTCATAATATAATATAAGATTATTATATTTAGCGCTTTCTTTTATTTGAAACTTTTGGAATTGTATCAAATAAATATGCTTCAAGTGCTTTTACTCTTGTCTTTGAGCTAAGAAGTTGCAATGAACATTCTGATCGAAGTTCCAGTGCATAAATTTTTGCACAACTAGCTTCTTGTTGATATTGAATGCATTGCTTTTTAAGTACAGAAACTTCAGATTGAAGAGATTTAATAATTCCTTCTAATAACTTTTCGGAAGAAATAAAGGGTAAAACATTTGTTTTATTGAGTTCCATTTTGATTTATAATATCTATAAAAAAATAAAATTATTTAATTTTATTTATCAATTTTTAATAGGAAAGATTAGTTTTATTATTTAATTTAATATATAATATTACTATAAATGAATGAATGGATTGTTTTATTAACAACTTGTCTAAATCCAGGTAATAAAAATGATCTAAATGAAATTCGATATCGTATGGAGTTATATAATTATCAAATAAAAAAATGGTTAAATGAAACAAACATGAGAATTGTTGTAGTAGAAAGTACAGGATATAATTTTCCTGATATTATAAACGATCGTTTAACAGTTATTACTTTTAAATTTGATAAACAATATAATTCTAGTTCACAATATGAAGCTAGAAGTATTATATATGCAATTAATCAAATAAAAGATATGGATTTTTATATTAAATCTACACATATATTAAAAGTAACAGGTAGATATTTTCTAGAAAATATTGAAACTGTTTTAAATAATTCTGAACAAGATTTAGATTTATATCTTCAATATTGGAGAGATGATAGTATAAGATGGCAAAATACTGAATATTTTGGTATTAGAAAAGAATTATTTACACAAATGGTTGAACCTATTCTTAATGATGGTTTAATTGAACATTGTTTTTTTGATTTTTCAGTTAATAAAAAATATTGTTTTATTGGAAAATTTCCAAATAATATAAGAAGAGGAGGAGATAAAATGTTATTTAAAGAATTATAAAATAATATTACTAATAAATTACTTTTTTCATAAACATAATATAGAAATTTTGCTGATGGGAAAGTTACGCGTTATTATAATGAATATGATCCAAATATGATCGATTGTAAACCTTTTAATGTAATGAATAATAATAACTATTAAATAAATGGAATATAATTATTTAATATATAATGAAAAATCGTAATATACTTTTTGTTATTTTAATTATCGTTTTACTTATCTTTTTATTTCATTTATTTTGTAAAAGTACTATAGAACATTTCGCTGCTATAAAAATGACTACTAAAAATGCTATTTCTAAAAAAGTGATTTCTATAAAAGAACCAGCTAAAAAAATAGTCGTTTTATTATGCCTCAAGATAACATAGATTGTACAGGCTATGGAACACGATGTCTATCTAAAGAATCTATTAATTTTACAGTACAAGATTGTAAACCAGGATGTGTTCCGATTAATGTATTCAATGGTGATGTTAGTGGAATGGGTACTGGAATATTGCATATAAAATTAAAAAAATTTTCTAATCAATATAAAATAAATATATATAAAATAATTTTATCTATATTTAGTATGACTGGCGGATTACTACAACTTGCAGCTTATGGCGCCCAAAATACATATTTAAGTGGAAATCCACAAATTACTTTTTTCGTAGCCGTTTATAAACGATACACCAACTTTGCAATTCAATCTGTTCAACAATATTTTATTGGAAATACAGATTTTGGTCAAAAAGTTTATTGTCAATTAGATAGAGTTGGAGATTTAGTTAATCAAATGTTTTTAAGAATTAATTTACCCGATTTAAAACAATATGACTATACAGATGAAAATGGAAATTTAGTAGAATACTTTTGGGTAAACTCTATTGGAAATGCTATTGTTAAAATTGTTGAACTTGAAATAGGAGGAAATATAATAGATAGGCAATTTGGCCTTTGGATGGAAGTATGGAGTGAATTAACAGTTCCATATGATAAAAGACTTGGATACTATGATATGATTGGTAAAACAGATAACCCTCTTAACTTAAATAATAATGGAGCAGTTAGTTTATATGTACCACTTCAATTCTGGTTTTGCAGAAATATAGGTGCTTCACTACCATTAATTGCACTTCAGGCACAAGAAGTTAGAATTATTGTTACTTTTCGAAGATATGAAGAATTAATTATATCATCTAATGGAATCCCACTAAACGATGCTAATTTAAATATATCTCAAACCTATTTAGATGTAGATTATATCTTTTTAGAAGATGAAGAACGCCGATTCTTCGCACAAAATAACCACCAATATTTAATTGATCAATTGCAAGTTTATGCCACATCACTTGCAACAAATAGTAAAAGAGATAATCCTGTTGGAAATGGAACTATTAGGACACCTGAAACAATTCAAAATATATTAATGAGTTTTAATAATCCGGTAAAAGAACTAGTTTGGATTATACAAAATAGTACTGTTTTATCAGTTTATCCATATGGAGGAAATGAGTGGTTTAATTTTTCAACACAATCTTATAAGAATAATAAAATAAATGGTGGGGATCCAATGACATCTGCAAAACTAATATTTGAGGGACAAGATTTATTTGATATGAAAGATGCGAAATATTTTAGAACAGTTATACCTTATCAACGACATACAGTTGTACCTAATAACTATATATATTGTTATAGTTTTGCATTCAAACCTGAAGAATTTCAACCATCTGGAACATGTAATTTTAGTAGAATTGATAATCAAGTTTTATATATGGAAGTTTCGGCAGAATTAATTGATCCAATTATTACAATATTTGCAGTAAATCATAATATTTTAAATATAGCAGGAGGGATGGCAGGAGTTGAATATTCATCATAAAAAAGGGAACCTACTGGCTTCTCGCACCCTTTACATCCCTCCTACTCCGTCAAAGGGAACTTATTTTTTATGCTTTTTGTATAAATTCTCTTTTATACAAAAAGATATATATACGACAGAGTAGGAGGGATGTAAAGGGTGCGAGAAGCTAGTAGGTTCCCTTTCCTAGGTTCCCTCTGCGGAAATTAAATAATAATAATAAATATATTATTATTATAAAATGAAGATTATTGTATTAATAATAGCAAGTGATACAGATTATTATAATAATATGAAGGAAGTTTGGAAAACATATATGAATATTCATCCAAATTTTACAACATTTTTTATATGTAATCAACCAGATATTCCAGAAGATATTATAGTTAAAGAAAATACAATTTATATTAAAGACAATGAATCATATATTCCTGGAATTTTAAATAAAACAATTAAGTCATTTGAATATTGTTTAAATAACTTTGAATTTGATTATATATATAGAACAAACTTATCTTCATTTATTGATTTTTATAAAGCATATGATTATTTAGATAAAATTAAATTTAATTATGGCGGATGTGGTATTGGATATCATGAAAAAACTTATTTTGCTTCTGGTTGTGGATTTATTTTATCAAGAGAAGGGGTTAAAACTTTAGTAGATAATAAAAACTTATTAGACTATAATATATATGATGATGTTGCCATTGGAAAATTATTAACAAAATATTATAATATAATTTCATTACCAAGGGTAGATATAACAAATACAAATGATGAAAGATTATATAATGATGTAAATACATTTCATTATAGATGTAAATGCGAAGTTTTTCATGATACAATTATAATATTTAATAAATTAAAAGAAAAAATTTACAAAGGCTGAGAAAATTTTCCAGTATTGGGAAAATTTTCATGTCTTTCAATTGCTTTTGATTCTTCTTCTAAATTTTCTTCTCTATTTTTGTTTCTAAGAATATTACTAATATTTCTAATTATTTCCTTTTTTTCATTTTCTCCTTCATCTGAGTAAATTTCTCTAATTATTTGTACTAAATTATTAGCGTTTAATTTACTTAATTTTATTTTTTTTACAACATTCAATAAACTATTTGGATTTGATTTTATTTTTTCTTTAGTAGCTAATATAACTTGATTTGTAATAATAGTATGAGTTGATTGAGATAAATTATTAAATTTTTTTTTTATTTCTTTATTATTA
>Ga0209188_1001348_pt1 | contig 20043 bp, 21 predicted proteins | sample C_130625_EF_Meta_FD_187307 | JGI IMG/M metagenome (GOLD analysis project Ga0209188, IMG submission 187307) | Freshwater microbial communities from Lake Croche, Canada to study carbon cycling - C_130625_EF_MetaG (SPAdes) (version 2) | ecosystem: Environmental > Aquatic > Freshwater > Lake... | reverse complement strand
AGCGTATTCTGCTCTACGTTTAGGGCAAGGCATAGGGTGAGCACACGCAGGTGGCAGTGATTTTCTGCCAGCCATTGCAACTGATAGCGATTGACCTGCAAGGTCATCGGGTTGTTAGGGCAGACAGCCCTAACTATTTTTATTTTATAGGCTTTAGAATATACTGTGCCCCTGCCTAGAGGCTGGGCAGACTGTTGCTTATCCTACAGTCCACGCAGTACAGTCTACCTGCTGTAGTAACTATCAGACTAGGTAGACTTGACCCCCTATATGTTAATGGGGGTCAGAACACTGTATTGTATCTCTACCAATATATTTCTGTCAGTATAGTTACAGGGGGATATATTAGATATACTATTAAGTAATCTATTCTATCTAGTGACTTCAGTCACAAAGTGTTCGTTTTACCTGTTTGAACGGATTAATATAGATGTAAGGTTTTATTATTGCTCAGAAGTCTTTTAGAGCCTTCTTCGCTTGTTACAATATACTGTACAAACTGTCTGTTATAGACGGGACAGTTCTATCAGTTGGGACAACTATGGCTGGATTTAAAACTGGCACAGAGCATCATTTGGTTAAGGGACTAGCCCAAGCCAAAGAGCAAGTGCTCAACGCTATACGCTCTGGGGTAACAATACCAGCGGCAATGGCACTAGTAAACAAGAAGCCAGATACCATCCGTCAGTGGATGAATCGCGACCCTCTCTTCGCGGCAAACCTAGAGGAAGCCAAAACTGAAGGACAGAAGCAATCCTTTGATGCTATGGGTGTGGAGAAAGAATCCATGCCATTCAAAGACTTCTCAAAAGCATTTCTAGACCAGACGGTCTTTCCCCATCATCAAGATTGGGTTGACCTATTGGAAGGGCGCGAACCATCATGGTTGCACCCGTCTATGAAATACGAGCCTGGCGAGAATAACCGACTGTTGGTCAATGTACCTCCAGAGCATGCTAAGTCCACCGTTATTACGGTGAACTATTCCACCTATCGAATTGCCCTCAATCCCAATGTTCGTATCATTGTGGTATCTAAGACTTTGAATAAAGCGAGAGAGTTCGTCTACGCAATCAAGCAACGACTGTCCCATCCACGCTGGCTTAAACTGCAGACCGCATATGGTCCAGATGGCGGCTGGAAAGGGGATGCGGATACTTGGCGTACCGATACTGTTTACCTTGGGGGCGATGCTCGTAACTCAAGCGAGAAAGACCCAACGCTACAAGCACTGGGTATGGGCGGACAAATTTACGGCGCACGCGCCGACTTGATTATTCTTGATGACTGTATAACTACTGCTAATGCCCATGAGTGGGAAAAGCAGATGGACTGGTTACAGAAAGAAGTTATTACCCGTTTGGGTAAGAATGGTAAGTTGCTAGTAGTTGGGACACGAATTGCGGCTAACGACCTTTATAAAGAACTGCGTAATCCTAAGCATTGGTCTGGTGGTCGTACCCCCTTTACTTATATGGGAATGCCTGCGGTACTTGAATACGCCGAAAAACCAGAGGATTGGGTTACTCTTTGGAAAGAGTCGGACGTACCGTGGGATGGCGATACTGACACGCCTCAGGCAAACGGCTTCTTCCCCAAGTGGGATGGTCAAGCCTTATTCAAACGGAGAAGCGAAGTTACGCCATCAACCTGGGCACTTGTCTACCAACAAGAAGACATTCAAGAAGATTCTATCTTCCCACCAATGCTTGTGCAAGGAAGCACCAACGGGGCACGTAAAAGAGGTCCACTACGGGCTGGAGTCGTGGGACACCCACAGCAAGTAGAGACACACACTGTAATCGGATTTGACCCTGCTATGGCAGGGAATGCAGCATTTGTTGTTGTTGCCTATAACAGAGCGGATGGACGTATCTATGTTCTTGACTGTATTAACATGTCTGAACCTACCCCTCAAAAGATTAGGTTACAAATTGAAGAACTGGTTCAAAAGTATAAACCTCAAGAACTACGCGTGGAAATTAACGCGCACCAGAAAGCGTACTCTCTTGATGACGAGTTGCGAAACTGGCTCGCTGGTTACGGCGTACGGCTTGACGCTCACTTTACTGGCAAGAACAAATGGGACACAACATTCGGAGTGGCATCAATGTCCACGCTGTTTGGAACGGTACGCGATGGAGAGTTCCAGAAAAACAATATCTTAGAGATACCTTCTTCCGAAGGCTCTGAAGGAATTAAAGCATTAACTCAGCAACTATTAACATGGAAACCTGAGACTAAAGGTAAGACAGATACTGTTATGGCTTTATGGTTTGCTGTTATTCGCGTACGCGAACTAATGCAAAGTAGTAGTCGTACTGCACAATATGTAAACAACCGCTGGGCTACGCGTTCTCAAATGGAACGTAGAGGCTCAATCAATTTAGACGAAGCCTTCCACGACCAGTGGCAAGACATATACGGATAGGATTAACCATGGCAATTCAAAAAGTAAACCCAAGCGGTAAGACTATGGGACAAATTAATAAAGAAGTTGCAAGCAAGGGTAAAGCACCTGTTGTTAAAGTTAACTCTAACCCAAACCCTACACCTGCTAAAAGCATGAAGGGTCCAACTGATTCTTCAATTATGGGAAATGGACCTCAAAAATATGACTGGGGTCATAATGAATGGAACTCTAAAGAAGGTACAGATGATTATGGTAATCCTACCTATAATCCTAAAGCACCAATTCAACCTATTAAAGTTCATTCAAGTACTGGCGTTCTAGGTGGAACGCATATGGGCGGTCATTCAGATGTTTCTACTGCTATTAATCTAGGTGGCTTTACAGTTAAGACTCCTATTGTTAAACCTTCTTCTACAAAGAACAAATAATTTAAATGGCTATATTACGCCCTGGCGGTGGTGAAAGCGGATTTGCTGGTGCACGTACTTCTGGCGGCATCTCTGGTGCTGCTGGTCGTAACGTTAATCGTGTTAGTGATGCTGATGCACGTGAAGTAGCGCAACGCGCTGCTGGCATTTCTAAGCCACGTCTACCTGATAATGGTAGAACTAATACTATTTCCACAACTGCTTATAAGCCTGTTGCTGTTAAACCAAATGAAAAACTTACTGGTGCTGTTAAGCCACGTGGTGAGTCTGTAGTTAAACCTACAGCAGATATTAAAAAACCAAGTCTTGCTTCTGCTACATATAAAGCATTTGGTGGCGGTACTGTTCCTCAAGGAACACGCACTGTTATTAAAAATCAAATGGATAAGGGAACATTAGTTGCTCCTAAAATTCAACCTGCTGTAATCCCTCGGTCTCAACGTGTACGCCCACCTGTTGCACCTGGAGTGCGTGCGTGGACACCAACTAACCCACGTCCTGTTATTAAACCATCTTTACCTAAAGCAACTGCACCTTTGGCTAAAGGTTCTAATGTTGCTGGTAAACCTAAACCAATAAAAGTAAATCCAGATGCTGGTGTATCAAAAGTTGGTAATACTCAAAAATTTCCAGACCATCCTTCCAATAGACTTGGTGGACAACATATGGGTGGACACTCAGATGTAGGCGGTAAGTAATGTTAAGTATGGAACAAATTGGCGCACGCGTTCAAACGCTACGCTACCGAGCGCATGGTCGTGACCAACGCAATGGTGATGTTCAGATGGTACGTCAAGGTAAAATCTCACAGGTTTACCCTAACTTCTTTCCAGATGGTATTGACCAGAACGTAGTTGCAAACTTTATTGACATTGTTGCCCGTGACCTTGCAGAAGTTATAGCACCATTACCTGCTGTAAACTGTTCTGCTGCTAATCAAGTTTCTGACCGTGCGCGTACTTTTGCAGATAAGCGCACACTTATTGCCTCAAACTATTTCCGCCTATCTGACCTTCAGGTCAATATGTATAACGGCGCAGATATGTATATTACTTATGGTTTCCTCCCGTTCATTATTGAACTGGATGAAGAGGAGCAATTACCACGCATCCGCTTAGAAAATCCTGTCGGGGCTTATCCCGAATTTGACCGCTATGGACGCTGCGTTGCTTTTGCTAAACGTTACTCAATGACACTAGGTGAATTGGTAGCCATGTTCCCTGAACATGAATATCAATTGCTAGGCAAGTTGGGTTACAAACAAGACCTCAATGGCATGATTGAAATGATTCGGTATTATGATAAAGACCAAACCGTTTTGTTTTTGCCATCACGCAATAACTTACTACTATCACACGCTAAGAATCCTCTTGGTAAAATGAATGTTGTTATTGCAAAACGTCCTGGTCCAGACGGAGAACTACGTGGACAGTTTGATGATGTACTGGGTATTCAGTTGCTTCGTAACCGATTTGCATTACTTGCAATGGAAGCAGCCGAGAAGTCAGTTCAAGCACCAATCGTTTTACCTCAAGATGTTCAGGAACTACAACTTGGTGGAGATGCTGTTATTCGTACGGCTAACCCACAAGGTGTACGCCGTGTAGAATTGTCTCTACCTCAAGGCGCGTTTACTGAATCTCAATTACTGAATGAAGAACTGCGCGTAGGCGCCCGCTATCCAGAATCTAGAACTGGAAATGTTAATGCAAGTGTCATCACTGGACAAGGTGTACAAGCATTACTTGGAGCATTTGATACGCAGATTAAATCTGCGCAAGCAATCTTTTCTACAGCACTTCGTGATGTTATCAGTCTTTGTTTTGAGACTGATGAAAAGATGTTTAACTCAACTAAAACAATTCGTGGCGTTGACGCTGGTTCACCTTATGTGGTGACATACACCCCTTCTAAGGATATCAAGGGTGATTACTCAGCCGATGTGCGCTACGGAATGTTGGCTGGTCTTAACCCAGCACAAGGACTTATCTTTATGCTGCAAGCATTAGGTGGTAAGTTAATCTCTAAAGACATGGCTATGCGTGAACTTCCATTTAATGTGAACGTATCTTTAGAACAAGAAAAAATTGAAGTAGAAGAATTACGCAACTCCCTTATTGGTTCGTTGCAAGCAATGACACAAGCCATCCCACAGATGACTATGCAAGGAAAAGACCCCACAGATTTGGTACGTAAGATTGCGGAAGTAATCAAAGCGCGTCAAAAGGGAAAACAAATTGAAGATGCAATTGAAGATATATTTGCATCCCAAGTTCCTCCTGCTGGGTCACAACAATCAGTTGAGCAGCCCGTCCCTGCCGCTCCTGGTGCTCCAGTAGGAGGCTCTCCACAACAAGGAGAACTACCACCTGGACAACAGATGCAAGTTCCACCAGCACAAGCAAAACCAGAACTACAAACTATTCTTTCTTCTTTAAGTGGAACAGGTTCTACTAAAGCAACATCTCGTATAAGTTCACAACGCCGCGTAGTTTAAGGAGTAAGCCATGGCAACGCCTCGCAAAAGTAAAACTAAAGCAGATGCCAATGAGACTTACAGCAAATTAGACGAGTATTGTATTTGGTTACATGAATTTCATAGAGGTTTACGTAAAGCAGGATTTTCAAATGATAATGCATTATGGATTGCAATATCACCAGAATCATATCCTGAATGGGTTTCATATAAGAAACCAACAGAAGCGGACATACAAAGATATTTAGATGAGGAGGAAGACTAATGGCTGGTAATACAAATAGTGGTGGCTATAAGCAACCTAGTAATCCTGCTCCTGTCTCTGGTCCTGGTGCTTTATCAGCACGTACAGACGGTGGTGCTGTTGAAGGTTTAACACAACCAGCACAAGCATATACTGGTGGTGCATATGGTAATAACAAATCAACCATGACACAACAGACATCTGCTCCTCTTGCTGGCAACCCAATGGCTGCTACACGCTTGCCTTCTATTCCGCTTATGGCTCCGCCTTCAGGTCTTCCTGAATCACATGGTGCTAACTGGGGCGAAGGTCCTGGATTAGATTTATCTAATACACCTGCGGCTACTGCAGTTCAACCTGCTAACGTTGTTTATCAAGCAATGCAGAATGACCCATCTGGTTCACTAGAGGCTGTCTATAATAAGATTATGCAGGGCTAATGTCATTCACAACGCCATTACCTACACCCACACCTACACCAAGTGCGCCCAACCAGACGCTACTCAATGCTAACCCACAATTATATGCTGCGGTTAATGCTGGGCAATTTACGGGTAGTAATGCGTTGTTCCTCAATAACCTGCAACAAGTTGTAAACCTAGACCAAAAACTTAATGCTAATCATGACCTTGGTGCATCACGTGCCCAGTACCATAACCTTGACTCAGATGTTAAAGGTGCATTACAGTTTATTAATCCTACTGCTGGGTACCAACAAAGCAATCCAAGTTTTTTACAATCTCTTAAAAATGGTGCAATTGATTTAGTTAAATCGCCATTGCAAACATTAAGTGCAGTTGCTAAAGGTTACCAACAAACACTTCATTTTCAATATAATTTTTTGAAAAATTTTGGAGATACATTATTTCCAACAGCAGATGCAATGTTGCCTACGGCAAAATCTGCTAAAGATGCATTTCATTATGTAACTACTGCTAAAACATGGTCAGATATTTGGGATGGTCATAATCAATGGACAGCAGAAACTAATAATAAATTAATCGCACAACATGGTAATGCTATGAGTGCGTTAGCAAAAGGTATAATTGATGGCAAGACACCTGGTCAAATTATTCGCGAGCATGGACAATTAGATAATGATATGGCTAATGCCATTAGTTCTTATTCCGATTATGCTACCCGCAATGATGCACGTTTTAAAGGAACATTAACTCCTGCTGCTAAAGCATTTGAATCTGCATTTAATGATTATAAAGATGCACAAATAAGTCCTGGACGTGACATTACTCGTTGGGCAAATAATAATCACCCACCTAAAGATGGTGGTGTGTGGGGTGCAGTTATGCCAATCTTGCTTAACCCTGCTGGAATTGTAGGTTTAGGTGGAGATGTTGGCGCGTCATTAGATGGTAAAAAGTGGGTATCAACAAACCCTAATCCATTTGGTAAAGAAGCATTAGTATCTCCATCAGGAACTCTTGATGCACTTTATAGCACAGCCATAGACCCAGTGACATGGCTTACTGGTGGTACATCTAAAGCATTATTTTCTTCTGAAAAACTGGCTGAACAATTTACTAAAACATCTACATCAATGGGTGTTGAACAAGCCGTATCAGATATATTTAAAGTGCCAGCATTTGCTAACCGTCAAGCACGATTTGTGCCAGTACTTAATGCATTGCGTGAGGCACGTGAAGTTAAAGATGGACCATTAGCACAAAGAATTTTTAGTCACATTGAACAAAACTTTCCTGAGTATGCTAATCCACCATTGCTTAATCGGTTGATGACAGCACGTCCATTTAATGACGCTGAAAAATTATCACATATTACTGACCTTGCTACCCTAGAAAAATATTACAAAATGGGTGAAGATACTAACTACATCATTTCAGGTAAAATGTTAAGTGGTCGTTACTATCGCGAAAACCATGTAATGCTAGAACGCTCAACTCGCAAGATTACAGACGGTATGCGTCAATGGGTACATGAAATTTTTAATGGTGCTGATGCAATTAAACGAGCAGACTACATGTCTGTGCCTGCCGAGGCACGTGAGTCATGGGCTAAATGGGATAATTATTTTGCCAACGCTCCTGAGCGTGGTCCAGGTCTTGTAGACCCTGCACAAGACAATGTACTTAAACAACTTGGTATAGCAAAAAAAGGTTTTTCTACTGCAGCAAAAAACTTAATGGCAATTCATCCAGCACAAGCAATGATTTTTACAGAAGATGGATTAGTATTAAAGTCTATTGGTGCGTTTAGAGACTACGCACGTTTAATTGTAGGCGATAAATCAACCGCCAACCTTTGGGCTGAGCGTTTTTTAGGTATTGATTCCGAAGACCGCATGAATATGCTTGCTAGTATGGAGAAGTTATACCATGACAAAATTGGTTTAAACTCTACCGCTAAAGGCATGGACATTTCTAAAGCCATAATTGAAAATCGTTATGCTCCTACACGTGGTATGGGTCCAGTATTTAACCCTGAAACACCAGAGCACATGGCTCATCCTAATCTTTATCACACAACTGAAGGTGCTTCACAGATATTACATACCACCGAAGGTGTAGAACTACCTCATTTTGATGAATTACATAAATTTGTTTATGATAACACAGGTATGTATCACGGTTTATCACGTTACCTATCACTTGGTGGGGCAACTAACTGGGGATTTTCTCGCGTAATTAACAAAGCATGGGCTGCATTAACGTTAATTCCTAAACTTGGCATACGAGCCGCTATGGATGAGTTAACTATGGGTTTAACTGTTCAATCACCACAAGCAATTTATGATTATTTTACTGGCAAGGGTCGCCGTTTAAGCAATACGGTAACTGCAGTTACTGGTAATGAAAAAGCAATGGGTCTTGTTAAGGCTCGTATGCTATCACTTGGCGGGAAAGCAAGTCGCACACGCTTAGGTAAGTTAGTAAACTTAAAAATTGAAAATCCTGCTGAATTTATTCCTGCAGCAGAACGTAAAAAAATGGGTGAGCCTGTACAACTAGAGGCTGACTTTAGATTACCTAACGGTAAAATGATTCCTGCTAATGAGTGGGTAGATGCAGATGAATACTATGGTGCTACCGTTGCAGAACGCGTAATATATCGTTGTATTGCTAAGTATGCTGGCAAATTAACAGCAGAAGAACATGGATATCTTACAGATTTTTTATTGCATAACCCGCTTGCCATGGAAGGCATGGTTCGTTCTAAGATTGCCAATACATTTGCTGATACTTTTGTAGATGGAAGCATTACTAAAGAAATGTACGGGGCTAGTAACCTTACTGATGCTGTTGAAGCACAAGGTCTTAAGGATACAGGTAAGTACGCTACTGAAACTCCACATTTACAACTATTAAATTCTTCTCGCACAATGGTTCACTATGACCAGTTCTTTAAAATGCTGGCTAAGAATGTTTATTCTAACCCATGGGGTAAGTCTTTAGATTTTGGTGAATTATTCTTTAAGTATAATGGTGTAGGCACCCGTCAAGAAACAGAAGCCTATATTAATGAAGCCATGAATACCCTTGGGTGGAGTAAAGAACGTGGTGCTTGGGTAACAAAATCTTTTGATGTTAGTAAAACAAAGCATGTTACTTCATTACAAGCAGATGCTAATGTTAAAGCCTTTAACGCTCGGTTTGTCCGTCAGACTACAGCCTTACGCAAGGCTGGTTTATCTGAATCTGAGATAACTGAATCTATTTTGCGCAATGCGCTTAAAGAATTATACACAGTTGTTCATGGTAGCGGTAATGAATTTAACCAACAACTAGTTTCTTTCATTAAAAACAAAGCACAGGCTGCTGAAGAAAAAATTGCTGCCCGTGAAGCAAAGACTGAAAAATGGAATCAATTCCGTGAATCAGTAGGTGCTGGATTAAAGCCACCATCTGCTGCTACTATTGCTAAATGGGGAAAGATACAGGCACGACAGACTAGTTATGCTGGTGCTGTTGAAAAAACCGCATACTCTGAGTTTGAAGACTTAACTAAACTACATCCTCTTAAAGGTGAACTAAAGACTTCATATAATTTTGATGAACTTGTAGGCACTACTCGTAAGCCTAGTGAACTATACACTAAGTATAAGAATGTTCCATGGGAAATGATGGACAGACAATTAACTGACATCTATCGTGCCGATGCATTTCATCTTAAAGTATTACAACAACGTAAGATTATGGCTTCTAATGAAAAAGCATATGTTGATACTTTAATTGATAATTTACAACGTAGTAAAAAACCTGATGAACATGTAACAATAGCAGAGATTGAATCTGCTAAACTACAAGGTAGAGTTTACTTTAGTAATAAAGCAAGCGACAATGCTATAAATGAGATTATGAAGTACGCAGATAACCCTGACGTACGTACTCAAATGGCATGGAACATGCGTGTAGTAGGACGGTTCTATCGTGCTACTGAAGACTATGCACGCCGTTTTGTGCGTTCGTTATATGAACATCCTGACAAAGTTATCTATCGCATAGGGCATACTAGCCAAGCCATGAGTGGTTCTGGTTTAACATATACTGACCCAACTACTGGTGGTGTGTATGTATTGCTACCACATGATGGAACTATTATATCTAGCATAGCACCAGTACTAGCAGCATTATCTAATCCAATTGGTGCAGTAGGTGCAGCCGTTACAGGCAACACGGGGTTCTTTAAACAACCAGACTTTAACCAATATACACTTAAATTATCTATGCTTAACCCATCATATGCTGATGGTACAGGCATACCATCATTCTCTGGTGCTACTATTGCAGCCAGTGTTGAAGGACTTAAAGCACTACTAGGTGCTGTAGGTCGTCACTATAAAGATGGGCGTATGCTTTCATTATCTGAAAACTTAGACAATTGGATTATGGGTCCAGGTTCAGATAACACTACATGGTTACGTGGTATTATTCCTACGTCTGTGCTTAACGCATGGCAAGCATATGACCCTGAACATCAAACATCTATTGCTGCTACATCATTTATGCAAGCAGCAGCATACTTACAGTCTAACAATCAGACACGTATGAAGCCTGAAGACTGGCAGAATGATGCAAAGGTGCAAGAGTATTACTATCGTTTACGTTTACAAAGTATGAACTTAGTGGTAGTTAAAGCAGGATATAACAGTATCTCTCCATTGCCACTAGGTACAACCGACCTAGGAATACCTGATGAACTACGCAGAACTGGCATTATTAGTTTCCGTCAAGAGTACAATGACATACTTCGTGCAGTATTAGATAACAATGCTAAGTATGGTTTCCAATTGGAAGACCCTACTGGTACAGCAGTATCATTGTTTGCTGGTAGTTACCCTGACAAACTTGTTTATACTGTTAATGCTAATAGCAATACGGCTAAGATGGCTATTAATTACACCAAAGATATAAAGAATTGGGTAACAAATAATCAGAAGTTAATTGCTGCATACCCTGAAGTAGCATATGTATTTGCTCCGCATACAGGTAAGTTTGACCCAGCGGTACAAAAATTTATGGAAGCAGCAGACTTAATACCTGCTGGCAGTAACCCTTGGGTTATGAATGGTAAAGGACTCCAGACATATATGGAGACTTTATCTGCAGTTAAACTACGTGCTCAATACTATGACATTGACCGCAACCTTAATGCATTACTAACTGACCCTAACAATCCTGAACGTAATAATGAAGCATATCGTGCAGAAAAGATTAAGTTAGCAGCAGCAGATAAAGCAGACCTTAAGGCTCAGAACTTTAACTTAAGTGAAACATTAGGCGAAGCAACTGTAACTCAACGCTCAGTATATGCTCAACGGTTTAATTCATTAGACCAAATGGCTAACGACCCACGGTTTACTAACGTTGCCCCTGAAGGGCAACTAGGTTTACTACAGTCTATGACTGCACTTACAAAGCAAATGCTTACAGTTCTATCTGACCCTAATATCCGTCAACAACCAGGTGGTCTTGCTGCCGTTCAACGCGTAAAGGAAGAAGGGTTGGCTAACTTGCAAAAGGTTTCTACAGGCAACGATGTTCTTACTGGCGCATATCAAGGTTTTATTAAACCATTGATTGATAACTTACTAAAGGATACTACAGTAGCGATGAGTAAACCATAATGGCATCACCTAAACCTACAACTCCTGCCATGAAAGCAGCCATTGCTGCTAACAAAAAATTAACAAACAAAAAACCTACGCCTACACCTACGCCTACACCACGTCCATCTATAACAGGGCAACCATTTGCTGATGCACCTCCTGTTACGGGTGATACTGCTGGTCTTAAAGATGTAACTATGGGTGCATCAAATCAGTGGTCACAATTTACTGATGGCACATTAACATATAATCAAGGTGGTATGTCTGGTGGAGTTCAACTAACTCCTTATATATCTGCTGGTCCATCTGTTAAAGGTTCACAACCTACATCAATTATCATTACACCTAGTGCTGATGGTAAAGGATTTACTACACAAGATGCTGATGCTGCTGCTAAAGAAGCCATATCACAGATACCGCCATCATTACTTCCAACTTATAAAGTAAAACTTAAAGCATTATATCCAAGTGATAAAGCATTTAGAGATTCTCTTAAAACTACAACTGGTATAGATGTAGCCTTTGGTCAGGCTGTTAAAAAATCACTTGAAGAACTATCTGTATCAAACTTTTATAATGGTATTAATAATGCCAAAGCATTAGCAACTGACCCTAAAGCCGTACTACCCGCTGCATTATTAGATTTTAATTCATATGTTAGTTCACGTCAATTACCAACAGACCCTACTCATTCTACTGATTCTACACGTAGTCTTACTACAGAAGCAGATGCATTGCAGGAATTTGAAGGAACAACACGTGCACACGTAGGTGACCCTTCATTAGTTAATAACTATATGGCACTAGCACATGCTTACTGGGTTAAGTTACATGCTACTGAACTAGCAAGAACTAGTATTAGTCAGGGAACAAGAGACCCTATAACAAATGATACTCAAACACAAAGTATAAGTTATGCACAATTAAAACCTGAAGACCGTTTGGCTATGCAAATAGACTTAATCACTCATGGTGATGCTAAGGCTAAGAGCACGGGTATTCTTAATGTTGATTCAACTAAACTGCAAGAAGCAGGTGGTTTAATGGGTCAAGCATATACAAAAATTATTAAAGCCGCTAATGAACAAGGTATACCTATGACACACAATGAAGTTGTGGATAGAGTAAACAAAGTCTTTAGCAAAGGTGGTTCTGTAGATTCACAGATTGCTGGCATAGGACAACTTGCTATAGCACATTATAGTAGTCTTGCACCGTTCCTTGAAAAGGGCGGTTTAACTGTTAAAGATGTTGCTTCTCAATATCAAAAAGCAAAAGAATCAGAATTAGAATTACCAGCAGGTAGTGTGAATGTTATGGACCCAACAGTTCAAACTGCTTTACGTGGTGATAAGTTACCATCACTAAGTGATTACATTGCACAAGTAAGACAAGACCCTGCATGGCGGACCACAAAGAATGCTAATGAAATGGCAGCAGGATTATTAGATACCATTCTTAAAACATGGGGCAAGGTGGGCTAATGGCAACTACAGGATATAATGTTCTATCTGGACTTAGAGCAGTTCCAACACCTAAACCTGCTGCAACTACCTCTTCTACTAAACCTCCAGCAGTATCACCACAACAACAGGCTGCTAATGCTTTAGCAAAACAAGTAAAACAACTTCAATCAACTGTGCCTCCTATTGTTGCGGCAAACAACGCAGCCACTACTAAAAATACTACAGCAAATACAGATGTAACAAATCAATTAGACGCAATTAATCAAGGAACAGACCCAATAACGCAATCTGTATCTCAAGCATTTACTGCGCTTGGGGTAAAGGGTTATGGAAGCACAAGTACAACTACATCTTCTTCTACTTCTACAGCAGCAGCAGATAAAGCGGATGCTTTTGCATTGATTACTGCTACTATGCAATCATATGGATTTCTTCCTAATGAATTAAATGAAATAACAAACTATATTCAACAGTCATTATTAAACCCTAATATGGGTCCTAATCAAACTATATTGGGTATACGTGCATTGCCTGCATATGAGTCACGTTTCCATGGCAATACAATGCGTGTTGCTGCTGGACTTAATTCATTAAGTGAATCTAATTACATTGCGCAAGAAGATGCTATGAGCCAATACCTTAATGCACATGGTGTTAAAAATCTTGGTACGCGTAGTACACTTGCTAATTTAATTGGTAATGGCGTAGCCGCAACTGATGTTAATACACGGGCTGCTTTAGCGGTAGACCAAGTACAGAATGCTGACCCACAAATTCTTGCACAACTTAAAACATATTACCCTGGTATTTCACAAGGTGACTTAGTATCATACTTCCTTGACCCTACTAATACATTACCTGTTTTACAACAAAAAGTAACAACAGGACAAATTGGTGCAGCATTCCAAGAACAAGGACTTAGCGCAGGCAAAGCAAATATGGAAGACCTTACTGCGTATGGAATAACACAATCACAAGCACAAGCAGGTGCTGGAAACATTGCTTCTATTTTGCCTACTGCTAGTAAGTTAAGTGATATTTATGGACCATCGGGTGTTAAGTATGACCAGATGGCAGGAGAAGCAGAGTTCTTAAAGTCTGATGCTAATGCTGCGCTTAAGCGCAAACAACTAGCGTCTATGGAGCGTGCTCAATTTAGTGGAGATGCAGGTCTTAATCCACAAGCAAGCAACCTTGCTAGTGCAAGAACGGTACAAGGTAAGTTCTAAATAGATTCCCGACATGGACCGACCAGCCCCATGCGGTGTACAAGACTGGGAGTAGAAGCCAACACAGTTTCCCCAAACTATGTTGTGGTCTGCGAATCAACTAAACGAATGGGAGAACGGTTGCTATGGCAACAAACTACTGGGAAGACGATGAAGACGACAATGATACACCTCAGGGAAATCTTGAGGGCAACGACTTAATTAAGCAGTTGCGCAAGAAGGCTCGCGCCGATGAAAAGCGTATCAAAGAAATGTCTGAACAACTTGAAGGTATCACTAAAGCACAACGTGAAACTATTATCAAGAGAGTCCTAGAAAACAAAGGTGTAAGCCCTAAGGCTGCACGCATGATTGCTAATGAACTACCAGCAGATGCTAACGAAGAATCAATCTCTGATTGGCTTGACGATAACGCTGAGGTATTCGGGCTTCAAGTGCAGAACCAGGGACAACCTGAACAAACATTGGACCGTGCCGCTTTGCGACAACAGGACATTGTTACTCAACAGGCTGTTACGCCTGACCGTGCTGAAGATGCATTGATGAGACTTAACGAGGCAGCAAGTGCCGAGGAAATTATCGCAATGATTCAGTCGGGAAATTTTTAAACCAACCGAAATCTAACCCCTCATAAGGAGGTGCAATAAATGGCTAATGCATATACAACCACAGGTTCGTCCTCTCTCGGAGGTACCGTAGGTGGTGCTGGTCTCGTACAAAAGGCGTATGACCGTCTAATCGAGTTCGCACTCCGTGCACAACCACTAATCCGTTCAGTTGCCGATAAGACACCTGCACGTCAAAGCATCCCTGGTTCATCAGTTGTTTTGCAGCGTTACGTTGACTTAACTCAACAGACTAACACTCTTACAGAACAGACAGACCCAGATGCTGTAGCACTTGCTACACCAACATACACAACCATTACTCTTGCTGAGTATGGTAATGCGGTTCTTGTTACCCGCGCCTTGGAACTCTTCAGCCTTGCTGATGTAGACCCAGCCGTTGCTAACATCATTGCATTCAACATGGCAGACTCAATTGATACTGTCGCACAAAACGTACTACGCACAGGTGCTAACGCACTATACGGCGGAACACGTACTTCAACTGCAACTCTGACTTCATCAGACACATTCACTTCAGCACTTGCTCGTAAGACAACTGCTAAGTTGCGTGCTAACAAGGCTATCCCACGTAAGGGTTCACTTTACTGGGCAGGTATCCACCCTGAAGTTTCACACGACCTTCGTGCTGAGACTGGTGTGGGTTCATGGCGTCAGCCACACGAATACCAAGCCAATGATGCAATCTGGGCTGGAGAAATCGGTACATACGAAGGTGCATTCTATGTTGAATCACCACGTCTATACACCGATTATGTTGGTGCTGCTAAGTCAACATCTACAACAACCACTACCGCTTCAGGTAACGTAGGAACATATGTTCTTGCTGTTACTTCTTCTTCAGGTATCTTGGTATCTGACGCTGTAGCAGGAACTAACGTACCAACAGGTGCTCAGGTTACTTCTATCTCTGGTCTCAATGTAACAATTGATACAGCGATTGTAACTCAAGTTACATCTGGTGCATCCATAACATTCACACATGAAACAAAGGTATTTAATACCTACTTCGCTGGACAGCAAGCACTTGCTGAAGCCGTTGCTGAAGAGCCACATGTTGTTATCGGACCAGTCGTTGACAAGTTAATGCGTCACCGTCCACTTGGATGGTACGGCGTACTTGGTCACGCTATCTACCGTGATGAAGCACTCTACCGTGTAGAGACTTCTTCTTCAATCAACTACTAATAGTTAATTGACAGTAGGGCTGGGGCAAGTTCCCAGCCTTACGGTAAGTCAACTAGAGGAGCGCAATGACTAAGTACTACTTAACTCCTCCTACCGAGGAGTACGGTCCAGCAGGCGGAGGACGTTTGTTTATCCGTTATCGCTTAACCCGTGGCATAAGCCTAATGAACATTCAAGGTGTTTGGTCTACCACTACATTCCCAACTGAAGATGTAATTAAAGCAGCAGATATTTTTTACCTAGGTGGACATGAATACGAAATCAATAAAGGAATATACGACAGCCTAACTGCACAAGGGTTTGGACAATACGTAAGGACAGCGTAATGCACACACATGTAAGTAAAGTACTTGACTGGGGAATGAATGAGAAGTATGAAACGATTGCTACTCGTTATGGTTGTACTGGCTGCGATGCTACTGGTAAGCAGCCATTCAAAGACGATACAGAAGAAGTGGCAATAGACCACAGTAATTGTGAAACAAAACCATGTTTTGGTTGTAAGGCTAAGAGCCTTCAACTAGCAACAGGGGATGCAGCAGGCAACATTATTGCTAGCGGAACCACTCAAAAAAAATGGGATAAAGAACTAGATTTGTATAAGCAAGCAAGAGCACAAGGTATCCAACCCGATGGCACTTCAACCAAGCAGATACAAAAATCGATAGACGTAAGCAACAGAACTGGTGTCGCCTATGACGCAAGTTCTCCACTGAGAGGAATAGCCTAATGGCAATGGCAAAGAAATCTGCTGCTAAAGCAGACATGAAGCAAGACGCAAAAGTAATGAAGGGCATGAAGCCATTTCAAAAGACAGCCTTTAAGAAGGCTGACGCTGTTATGGATAAGAAGAAGCCATCTGCTAAAGCAGATGCAAAAATGGATATGGCTCTAAAGAATAAGATTATGAAAAAGAAAGGCAAGTAACATGTGCGTTGAATGCGGATGTACAGATGCAAATGGAAATCAAATGAGAGTAACAATCAAGGCTGGTGTACGCGTTGCTGAAGGTCAGAGCGCAGACATCATCAAAGGCTTTGACGTACCACCACCCCCATCACAAAGAAACAAGGTAATGTAAATGGCTAACGAATATATGAACTCAAATGTTGTGGCTGCTGGTATGGTTATTCCAGCAAAGCAACGCAGCAAGGCTACAGACTTCTCGTCTGCTGGCTCAGACTTTTACGGCGGAGTTGGACCAGGAGTTGCTAACGAAGTACCTCCACGTTCAGCATCAGGCTCAACTGCTAATGGTCCATCACAATTGGTACAAGGTATCTATACCCAACCAACTGGTGGCGGACGTAAGATTTAATTATGCCAGGTAGAATACCTACAGGCAACATTCCAACACCTATGGTGCGTAAGTCAAGTACTGCTCATCCTGCAGTAAAACCTGTTGAAAATATGAAAAGCAAAGTAGCAGCAAAACCAATGCCTACTCCTAGTCGTATAGCAACAGGCACTGATATGGCTGCTCGTAAAGCATACGGTAAAAATTCTTACAATAACGGAAACACAAACTAATGACTGAGCATATGGGTTTTAAAGCAGCACAAAAATCTATTGCTAAGAAACAAGGTATATCTAAAAAATCAGCAGGAGCAATCCTTGCTGCTGGTGCACGCAAGGCTAGCCCTGCTGCTAAAAAAGCAAACCCAAATCTGAAAAAGGTTAAAGGAAAATAAATGTTAGACCCAAGACTAAAGCGAGCAGGAGTGGCAGGTTTTAATAAACCTAAGCGCACACCAAGTCATCCAACTAAGTCACATGTAGTTGTGGCAAAAGAAGGCAGCACGGTTAAAACTATTCGCTTTGGTCAACAGGGTGTACTAGGTGACCATAAACCTACAGCACGTCAGGCTTCATTTAAAGCCCGTCATGCTAAGAACATTGCTAAAGGCAAGATGAGTGCCGCATACTGGGCAGATAAGGTGAAGTGGTAATGGCTATATATGGTAGAGCAGGAAGCACGTTAGTTGACGAACTTAATCGTCTTGCTAACGGTGGAAGTTCTTATCCAGCAAAGTCAGCATACCTTGATGAACAAGGTGCTGCTAGTAAATGGGCTGGGCTAACTACACCTATGGCAGTACAAGGCGCACTTAATTATAAGTATGGAACTACTGACCCAAAACTATACAAAGCCGTAACTGGAATTTGTAATGCCCTTGCAGGTACTACAGGACTAGACGCTGTAACCGCACTACGACAGGTGGCTTCTTAATGACACAACTAATTGATATTATAAATGACGTACAGTTAGACCTTAGTGGTTTTACTTATCGTCAAGACCGTGCTACTTATTTAACTGCCGCTGTTACTAGCGGTGCTTTGCTTATTTCAGTTGCATCTACTGAAAACATTGGTAAGGGCATCATTGAAATTGATAATGAAATGATGTGGGTAGATTCATATGACCGTCAGGCTAACACTATTACCATTGCGCCTTTTGGTCGCGGGTATAACAGCACTACTGCTGAAGCACATGACGTAAATACTAAAGTAATTATTACTCCTACCTATCCACGCGTAGCAATTAAGCGTGCTATTAATGATACGGTTCAAGCAGTATACCCAAAGGTATTTGCCGTGGGTTCTACTACTGCATCATTCCTTGCATCACGTACTACTTACCCACTTCCGCAAGAAGCAATTCAAATTTTATCTATGGCATGGCAATCAGTTGGACCAACTAAAGAATGGCTACCTATACGCCAATGGCGTTGGGACCCAATTGCTTATGCTCCATCATTTCCAACAGGACGTACCGTTTCTATCTATGACAACGTACTGCCTGGTCGTACTATCAACATGGTGTATGCACACCTACCTGTATCTATGACTAATCTTACAGATGATTTTGAAACTGTAACTGGTTTACCTACGTCTATGCGAGATGTAATTATCTACGGTGCAGCATGGCGTTTATCTTCCTATATTGACCCTGCTCGTATTTCTATTACTGGAGCAGCAGCAGATGAATTTGATACCAAGCGTCCTTACGGAACTGGTACAAATGTAACTAAAGGTTTACAAGCATTGTATCAACAACGCCTTGAAGAAGAGTCATTGAAGCAAAAAATTCAATTCCCAACCCGCGTCCACTACAGCCGATAGGTATATAGATGACAACTAGAAAATACACATCCCGTTCCCAACAAACAACTTTAACAGGTTCTGTTACCTCAGGGGCTACTACCATATCTGTTGTATCTACAACAACATTGCTAGGCGGTGTGACAATTGGTGCAGGTGAAACCTTTACAATTGTTATTGACCCAGATACAGCACTTGAAGAAGTACTGGACGTATACTCGGCATCGGGTAATCCTGTATCAGGATATAACTTAAACATTGTTCGTGCTATAGATGGTTCATCTGCACAAGACCACTCTGCTGGTGCCATTGTTCGACACATGGTTATTGGTCGTGACCTTCGTGAGTCTAATACACATATTGAAACTGCAGTAGGAGTGCACGGTATTGCTGCTACATCATCTGTAGTAGGAACTCAAGATTCTCAAACTCTTTATAACAAAACTCTTGTTGCACCCACACTTACTTCTACTCTTGAAAATGATGCAGGTATTACTTTTGAAGGCGCAACTGCTGATGCCTTTGAAACATTGCTTACAGTAATAGACCCTACTCAAGATAATACAATTACTTTACCTAATACATCAGGCACTGTAAGCATTATTGATGCTGCACAAACTTTAACTAATAAGACTATAACTAGTCCAACTATTAATGGAACTCCAGTTATTACTGGTCTTTCATCTGCGGGTATGTCTACATCATCTGCTACACCTAAAAATTATGTAGACTCTATTCTTGGTTCAGCAACTGCTGCTTCTACATCAGCAGCATCTGCTGCTGTATCGG
>Ga0209188_1001343_pt1 | contig 20078 bp, 18 predicted proteins | sample C_130625_EF_Meta_FD_187307 | JGI IMG/M metagenome (GOLD analysis project Ga0209188, IMG submission 187307) | Freshwater microbial communities from Lake Croche, Canada to study carbon cycling - C_130625_EF_MetaG (SPAdes) (version 2) | ecosystem: Environmental > Aquatic > Freshwater > Lake... | reverse complement strand
GGTTAGCAGTATATGGATCAACATATACTTTATACTTACCATTTAGAACACCAGCAAAAGTAGTGCTTGCTTCATCAACATTCAAAGAAGTGTTAAGAGCAGGAGCATAGTCAAGAACACCAGCCATTGCCAAAGCACTTGCAACATCTGAAGAACAGATGATGAAGTTACCACGACCACGACGAGTTTGTTGAGCAATAGCATTGGCTTCACGTTCGATTTGGAACAATAGACCTTTGAATTTTTCAACAGACCAACGACCATTAGAGTCAGTGTCTAAGTCAAAAGTACCAGCAGTAGTAGTACCAACAGCTGCACCAACTTTAGCAGTCTTGTAGATAGTACGGATAACTTCACGATTGATTTCTGAAAGAATTTCAGTAGAAAGGATGTTGCTCAATTCGCCTTCAGCGTCAAGACCATGAACAGACTTCATGTCTTGTGCTAGTTCGATTGAGTACTCAGCCTTCAAAGCACGAGTCTTAGCAGTAACTGAACGCTTTTCGATAGAGAAAGCCATAGCACCGAAAGAACCATCACTAGTACCACCTTGGCCTAGACGCTCACCAGCGGCAGTAGTATTACCAGTACCAGTAGTGTTGCTAGATGGATTCCAAGTAGAACCAGCATGAGTACCAGTACCAGAGAAGTCAGTATCAGCTTCGTTGAACAATGCTTCAGTACCACCTTGAGTAGAGTAGCGTGACTTCATTGCGAAAATCAAGCCAGTTGGTTGTGTCATTGGTTGAACACCGCAAACATCATAAGCGATAAGTTGTGGCATTGCACGACGAACCAAGCTGATCAATACTGGATCAAACTTAGCGAAACCGCCAGTGTCACCATAAGAACCAACAGCGTTAGCTGGAGCAGCTTCGTTCAATTCGCCCATGGCTTCACGACCACGACGCATTTCGATTTCTTGGTTTTCTAATAGAACAGCAGTAACTTCACGACGATACTGTTCCTTGATTGGGGCTGCGCCCGAGTGGTCCAATACTGGAGCCCACTTTTTTACGAGATCTTGACGAATAGTCATTTTGATTTCCTTTATTTATTACGGTTGAGGATACTAGTGTAAGCAGCCATAACTGGATCTAATTTCTTTTCTTCAGTTAGTGTGTCTACAGGAGCATCGGTAACTACAGACTTAACATCTGCTTGTGCTTTCTTAGTAGTGAAATAGTTTTCACGAATAGTTTGTAACTTAGTTCTGAAAGTAGTTTCGCTTTCGAAAGTTAATTCTTCAGCAAGACCTTTTAGCTTTTCAGCTTCTGTGTCAGCCAAGCCATGTGCAGCTTCTTGAACCAATTCAGTACGCTTCAATTCACCAAGAGTTTTATTCAACTCGATGTTTGACTCAACTGTTTCAGTCAACTTAGCTTCTAGGGTTTCAACTTTCTCTTCTAGTGCACCAAGTACATCGAATTTCTCTTCAGGAATATCGATATAGTGCTCAACGAAAAGTTCTTTCATACCAGATACAAAACCTTCAAGAATTTCAGATTTCATACCATGCTCAAGGGCAATTTCATTCTGTGTCATCCACTGCTCGACAACGTAGTCGAGATATCCATCAACTTTTTCAACCAAACCCTCTTTCATTTCTTCAACTTGCTCAGCAAGTTTAACTTCATTCTCTTCTTGAATGCGTGCGACTTCAGTCTTAACACGATTCATAACAGCAGCTTCAAAAATTGTTTCAGCTTTCTGTCTAAATTCTTCACTTAATTCTTCGCCATTTAAAAGAGCATCAACGTCTTCTTTCATATTTGGCTTAGCACCAGTTGGACCAGCAACTACTGGAGACTGGTCACCAGCTTCTGCTTTTGCAGTAGCAACATTTGGCTTCTTAGATGTAGCACCTGCTGCCTCATCTTCGTCGTCTACATTGTTTTTAGCATTTTCTGGGTTTGGTGTTTCACCACCATTAGGAACAGAATTAGTAGCAGTGCGCATAACTGATTGATCACCAGCTTGTGCGCTACCTTTAGCGGAATTCTGACCACCCTCTGTACCCATTGGTTTTGCTTCTTCTAATCTTTGTTTATTAGATTCAGCAAGCATCTCGGCGATTTTTTGTTCGATTGACATCGTTTTTCTCCTAACTGGAATAGTTCTATATTATTTATTAATTATCTGATTTTACTCAGAAAACTTTGAAAAGCGAGGATCTTCGCTTCTTCTAGATTACGTGAAGAAGTTTTGCGAATGAATCGCTGAGTTTCTTCAATATGTTTTTCCACAAACTTTCCATCAACGAAAACCCACTCTTTGCTTTCCATGATACCACGTACATAGGCATCAGGTGCAGATGGGTCTGCAACGATATCTGCTGCTGTTGACAGCATAAAATCGTCCTGAACAATTTGTACACCTTCATTATTTGTTTGAAGGGATCCAAGTGCTCGACTAGACACGCCAAGGTTTGCGCCACCCTCGAGTAAACCGATAGCGATTTTACCCATAGGTGTTTCTAGAATCTTTGCCTTGCCGATATAATTAGTGCCTTCTTTGTGTAGCGAAGTGATCAAGTGAGAAACACGATCAAGATTGATCTGTGGATTTTCTGGATGACCAAGTTCACCGTATGCACGATTCTTTTCGACATATTCTTTAATGTAACGACCGACTTCTTTATCCATAACTTTTTCTGGATACATACGACCATTACGATTTTGTAATTCGGATTGAAGGAATACACCTTCAATAAAGTGAGTCTTACCTTTACCGATTGTACTTTCGGTAACTAGGTTAACTGGATTATCTAATACTTCTCTAATAAGTTTCATGATTATGCCTTATCTGGAGAGCCAGAAGCAGTAGTTGAAGCACCGACACGAGTAGTGTCGTCATAAGAACCATAAGTAGCTGGTTCAACTTTAGTAGCGTATCCACCAATTTTACGAAGAGTGATATAGATATGTGCCTCAGCACCAGAAATGGTAACAACAAGATCTTTAGTATTCTCAATAGAATCTCTATGCCCCTGTCCTTCAAAATCAAATAGACCATTATTTTCTGGAGCAAATGCTAAAACTGGAACCGAGTTCCTAACAATAGTAACTGCTGAAGTTAATAAACCAGTAACCTGACAGGTAACAATATCTGCAGTTTGAGTAGCACCATCTAGTGCTTGAGTACTTGCAAGGCAGTCAGTCGCTAAAGCAATAGTAGCAGATCCTGCAGTACCACCAACTTTAACGATGGTCTCTTGGTTTGTATTTTTAATGATAGTTTTAGTGACAGCCATTCTTATTGTTCCTCTATACGTTCAAGCACATGAAAGAAATTTTCTTTACCTTCTCTCATGTACTCGATAATTTCTTTTTGGTCTTGTAACAAATTATTTAGTAACTCTTGCGTAGACTCATTAATTGCAACTACGGAACCATCGGTTAGTTCATAGTGAACCTTACCTTCAACTACAACATCTAGTTTGTTTAGTTTACGAATATCTTGAACGACTGGGTCAATTGTAAAAATATTTGAAGAAGCAAGTTCAACGTATGATTCTATTAGAGTATCGGTAACTTTGGTATCGTGATATTCTTTAATGATATTCGCTATACGGTTTGCTGTAATTTCTTCATAAACCTCTTGTGTGACAGTCTCTTCTAAATTATCTGAAGTTTGTTTTGTTTTAATGTATGTTCTTGCTTCTTCAATCGTTTTAAAATCAGTTTCGCTATCATTGATATAAATTGTATCATCTGCTGTTCTCTGAATCAGATTTTCATATGAACGAAATGTCTCAACAACATCCAACCCAGTGGATTTGTTAAGTACAGATTTAGAGAACTGACCGTAGTACATATTAACAGTTATCCATTTTCTTAGTTTCTTTGGACATTGCTTTGTTTAACATGTCAACTGCATCTTTATTCATTTTATCTTTTGATATTGGCTTTGCTTCTTTGTCTGGTCCAGACTTTTGTTCAATATCACGACCAGTGCTAGGCTGACTTTTGTCCATTTCGGAAAACACATTAGATGTGCTGCTAGCTTGATCCAATGATTTTAATACAGAGTTGATTAGATCAGACATTCTCTTCACCTTGAACTTCAGTTTCTGGAGTATTAAACATATTTTGTGCAACAGATGCACGCATAGTTTCTAAACGTCCAGCAATCTTTTCTGCGATGGCAGCATTGAAAGAACTTTCAGTTCCAATAGTATCGCCAGTAGCAATTGCATCAATTAAATCTTTTACATTACTCATTTTAAATTTTCCTTATTTTGCAGGAGGTTGTTCATTAGGATCTGGTATGGCGTTTTTAACAACATAATTCTGCTGAGCAGTTTGTTGTGCGCCAGCAACATTTCCATCTAATTCAGCATGCTGCATCTTATCATCATTGTCTTGTTCCATCTCGCCTTCCATTTGTTCAATGTCTGCATCAGTTTGCATAAGAACATTTTTACGAACCCATTGCGACGAGTAGTACTTACCAATGTATGGATCAAGCTGTTGTAGAATAGTAATACGATTTGTCAACAACTCAGCATCTTTTAATTCATTAAAGTGATTGTCTTCTTGGAAATCATAAGTGATGTAGTGAGTCATATCTTCCCACTCATCAGCACTAATGATTCCTTTTGCTACTAACTGTACACGTAAGGTATCAGAAAACAACACAGAAAACCTTTTACGTAAACGAGAAATAAATTTACTAAACTTAATCTCATCACGAGTAATTTCTTGTGAACGTCCAAGGCTAAATCCCTGAGACTGCATCATACGAGACATAGGCACATTAAGTGCTTGATATAATTTTTTCTGGAAGTATTCGATGTCTTGAATGTCGCCAAGGTTTTGGCCACCTGGAAGAGTAGTAATCTCTGTACCCTTACCACCTTCACGACGAGGCATCCAGAAATCTTCCATCATTGAAAGATGTTTACGGTCATCACGCACTTCACCAGTAGTTGCATCGTAAACAACTTTATTTCTAAACTTGTTCATGATATCATTAACGTATTGTTCTGCTTTTAACTTAGGCAGATTACCAACGTCAACATAAAACACTCTACGTTCTGGAGCACGAGAGATACGATAAATCACTACCGCATCTTCAATCATCTTTAATTGGTTTACTGGTTTGATTGCTTTGTGTAATGGGGATAATGTCATCCCAGTATTAGCATCTTGTAAACCAGAAGGTGCAAATACAATCGAATCTAGCGAAAGTTTAACACCTTGTGTTGATTGCTCAGTAATCCCTTTATCATTATAGAGAAAGTATTCATCAACTTTCTTTACAAGTTCAACACCACCAGGACTACGTTCTTTAGTTACGTTTTTAATACGACGGATCTTTCTCGGATCCACATAACGCATCTCAACGATACCTTGTTTAATATTATTTTCATCAATGAGAATATGATAGTACAAACGACCATCTATATACCAGGAACGAAATATATCATGTCCCTTAATATTAAATTTGAACAGGCGCAAGACCTGATCAAATTCATCTCGAATTTTTCTCTTGATACCGTCAGAAACTTTCAGCGTATCTAGATTTACTTTAACAGTTTGTTCATGCTCATCAGAGATAATGGCTTCATTGACAATGTCTTCAATTGCAGCGTCGCAATCAGCATATTGTGCTGCCTCGCGATATCTGCGAATTAAATCATTCTCATTCTTAACGACACCTTCGACGTCCATAACCATGCCATAATAGGCACTGGCTGAGGCGACTACAGTAGAACCATCGTCAGATGGGGGAGTTATTACACTCCCCACATCTAATTTTTCATTCTTTCGTTTTATTTCAAAGCCAAAAATCTGCATAATTAAATTTCAACCAAAATTAAGTTTGGGCTGGGAACGAACCAATAGGTGTATTAATAGAAACATTAACTCCGAAACTATTTCCTTCAGTAGAGTTGCTAGTGAAGTAGTTGTAAGTAAATTCAATGTCAAAAGTTTCAATTTGGTTTTGTTGCTCATAGTCAAGAGCAATTGCGCCAATGTTTGTTGGGTACGCATCAGTGAATTTGTAAATCTTTACAGATGCACCATTACGATCCAATTGATGAACATTCAAATCTACCTGATAGTCACGTGGGTTAGTACGACCAGTAGTTGTACCATAGTTCTGAATACCAGCTTGCCACTGCTCAACAGCATTTCTGATGTTGAAAGAAGTGTCAGTATAAACTGTAATGTTCCATGGTTGGAAAGTACGCTCACCAGCAAAGTGTACTGGACGACCACGGTAAAGGACATTAATGTCCTCTACAGTAGAAGCAGGTAACTGAGCAGCTTTGCACAAGAACTGTGCTTGCTGACCAGCTACGATACCGCCAGTAACATATGATGGGAATGATAGTTCAACACGGAATTGGTTGGGACGTGCACCGCCACCAAGCATTACCGCTTTAAAGTCAGCAATATTTGCCATTTGTTATCTCCTTTATCCTTTATTTATCTCTATTATTGACCACCGCCAATTTCAGTGAACGATACAGAAGATCGAGCAGCGACGAAATTGAGAGTAATAAAGTTGATAGAACGATTTGGCTTAATGAAGATATCAGCAACAAAGTTGTTACTATCGATAACCTCACCAGTGTTATTTGTATTATCGCACTTAACAACGAAGTCAGTAATACCACGACGACCTTGTACATCACGTAAGAATGGTTCAACCAAATTCTTAAATTGTGCACGAGTAAAGCTGTCGTTGAATTCGAACAACTGGAATTTAGCAGCAGTTGCGATAGATTTCTCAAGAACGATAAACAAACGACGCACGTTGATACGATCAAACGCACTTGGCTTAGCCAATAGAGTCTTATCGCCGAACATCACAGTACCTTGTCCTGGGAATGTAACAACTGGGTTAACGCCAGCTTTGTAAAGATTGTCACGATCAGTCTTAGATGGATTTACTGCCAACTTAACTACGTTCTTAATCTGACCACGATTCAAACCACCTGGAGAGAACCATGGGTCTTGTTGATAGTCAGTACGAGCGCATAGACCAGCAATATCGCCGTTCAATGGAACCCAACGGTATCTGTCATTGTAACGATCATATTGATATTTGTAACCAGAATCCATAACAGCGTATGAAGAACTTGGTAGTGCATTACGGTAAGCAATGATTGCATTAGTAGCATCGCTACCAGAAGCAACAATATAATCACCAGTGCTTGTGCTCTGTGGAGAAACAAACACAACGCAATCAGCACGTGATTCAGCAATAGCAATTACGCTAGAAGCAACTGTTGCAGACGCTTTACCAACTGGCAATAGACGAACATCATACTGACTATCGTCAGAGAAGATTGCCCAAGCAGTCATTAGCTGACCATCAGTTGGAATAACATCATCAAGACCACCAGTTAGTGCAGATGCGTATGGAGTACCTAAAGAAAGATACGCAGTACCAAGAGCAGCATTGCCCCAGTTAGTACCAACAGTTGGATGATCCATCCACCATACATACTTAGAACGATTGTTTATTACATCACGGTAATAGTTGTTTGTTCCATCATCTTTCTTAACATCAGAACCTTTAGAAACAAAAGCATACTTTTCTAGTACAGAACCGATAGTACCAGTCCACTGTCCAAGTGTATCAATAATAATTATGTGCATTTCATCATTTGATCCACCAGCATTAGTTGCGTAGTTGGATGTGCCTGGGATTGCATCAAATTCAGTCTTGTAAGTCCAAGTAGAATAAGTTGCAGCATCAGCCATGTGAACAGCGATAGAGTTACCTAGAGCACCTGGATACTTAGCAGCAAATTCACCAACAACACCAGCACCATTAATGTAGGTTGTAGTGTATGCAGCTTCATTGTTAATCTTAATACCACCAACAGTAACTACTGGTGTAAGAGTAGCAGTACCGCTAAGTGTAGCAGTTGGAGCAGAAGTATAACCAGTACCAGGATTAGTAAGAGTTACGCTAATAGATGAAGTGCCAACAGTAACTGCACCAGCAGAAGCACCAGAACCACCACCACCAGAGAATGCAGCAGTAACAGTACCTTTGTAACCAGAACCACCAGTTAGAACTGTAACAGCAGTGATTGCGTTAGCAACAACAGTTACGCTAAATGTAGCACCAGAACCACCACCAGAAGAAGTGATAACTACAGTTGGAGTACCAGAGTAGCCAGTACCACCACTAGAAACTGCAACAGCAGTAATTGCACCACCAGAAAGAACTGCAGTTAGAATTGCTTGAGTTCCACCAGTAATTTGTGGAGCACCAACAGTAATAGTAGGAGCAGCAGCAGTTGAAGAATAACCAGAGTTAGTACCAGCCACAGTTACTGCAGTGATACCACCAGTTTTAGTTGAAACAGCATTTCTATGATCAACCGTATCAGCACGAACGACTAAAAGATCGTTTGCATAAGATAGGAAGTTTGCTGCAGTGAAAAACGAAGTTGCATTGTCGTCATTTGGTTTACCAAATCTTGAAACTAGATTGTTTTCAGAATTGATAGTTACTGGATCTAGAACTGGACCCCACACAAAAGCACCTGCAAAGCCACCAGTTGAGGTAGCTACTGCTGGAACGATAGAGGTAAAGTCTTTTTCTACGACTGCAACGCCAGGACTTAGTTGAAAAGGCATTGTAATTCTCCTTATTACATTAACATGTTATTTTTTTGACAATCATGGGCATGGTCATCACTAATTTATTTATGAAAACCCACATTTCTAATTTTAAAAGTTCAGGGGTGCTTTTTCTTCATGGTTCCCATCGTCATAAACCCCAAATGGCGTAAGTTCATCCTCGATCGCTTGCATCTGTTTCTTATACATTATTTCTCTCAAGTTAATATTATTTAGGTCTTTAAAATAAGGGTTGGTAGTAAGCCAACTAAACAGAACCAAACTCATCACTAAGTCATCATGATAACCATCATCCGCCATATATGTACCTTTGGTTTCGATGAAGGTTGAAATTTCCGATATCGTATCTGCGTCTTGTATTATTAATTTATTTTCTTCCACTAAGGATTTGAAGTTATGACAACCGATTCTTTTAACTTTCTTATCGGTATTGACTCCGAGTTGAGTTTTACCTCCACCGAAACCACCAGAAACAACTTGAGACCCTGTAGTTCTATTTACGAAAAGTATGTTTTCATATTCTAGTTCTTGGTAAAGAATATGAGGCACCTGCTCGGAAGAATTTATCTCTACCAGAACATATGCATAATTATATTGTTTACCTACCTCATAAATGAAGTTTGGATATAGAAGCGGACTAATTATATTGCTTCTATATTTCCCGATCAGTTTATACGGGACTTCAGTTATATCCATAATAGTAAAGGCAGAGTAGTCACCACCAACACCTTTAGCAGTATCAGCTACGATAACATACGTATGACCTCTTTGTGGTTTTTCGTAGATATCTAAACCATCTTTACTATAAACTGTTTGAGCCAAAGACATCTTGGCGATAGTATCAGCATTGATTAGAGTTAAACTAGAACCAAGGAATTTACATAGTACCTCTTGATTATACTTTAAATCACCAAGCTGACGACGTTGTGCTTCTGCCCATTTCTCATCACGTCCAGGAATTTCCCAATAAGGAATAAACAATGGAACGAAATCATTTCTCTTATTCTCAGCATCATTCCAGAATTTCCAGAAGTGATTATAACCAAGAGGTGTAGAACTTAATAGAATCTTTGTAGTATCACCAGCTGAAATAGTTGGGTAGACTGACGTAAAGAATTGCTCAGCAACTGTGTTTGGAATAATGGCAGTCTCATCAACATAAAGCAAGTTAACAGATTTACCACGAATACCAGAAGCAGTTGTTGCTGCAGTAAATACAAGGGACTTGTTTTCTAATTCAACGTCACCTTTATTCCAAGTAATAACACCCTGTTGTAACCAGTGAGGTAAATTCTCATACATCAATTGATAACGATGTAGAACCTCACGAGCAGCAGTTGCTTTGTTTGCAAGGATTGCAACAGTTTTAGATTCTTGGAATAAAGTATACCAAAGAATATAAGCTGCCGATGTAGTCGTCTTACCCTGCTGACGACCTTCCATAAGAATAACCTTACGATTATTATGAATTATATTTACTTTATTGACCTGACATGGATAAAGTTTAAAATCAATTAAACCATGATCAAGTGAAATAATTTTACAATATGTTTCAATAAAGTAAATTGGACTAGCCGCACACTTTAGATATTCCTGAACCTGTTCTGGAGTAAATTGAACCTTTACCCCAGCTGCTTTTAAGTTTACATTAGCATTATAAATTTGTGCCATTATAAATTAAACGTCCAATTTTCATTCGCAACAGTTGCGGTGATAGGATTACCTTCTGCTGCATAAATTCTATTTGGGTTAGTAAAGTTTTCGTTCTGACCAATATTAGCAGTAACCTGATCAATAACACCTTGAGTATTAACATTACCATATAGGTTTGTCTTTAACGTAAATGTCAAAGTATGTGTAACGAAACGACGTGTTTGAAAATCACCATCATACTCATCTTGAACTGTAATACCATTTAAGATAACTGGAATGTCTTGTGTAACATTCATCTCTGGAATAGCATTAACTGATAACGTATATTCTGGAGTAAAGGTAGGAAGAATCTGTTCAACAATCTGCATAGCATCTTCTTGAGTTTTAGTGAGAATGTATAAAGATATGTCTATGTTATACGGCACTGGAGCATACATGTATGACATTGAAGTGCTAGTATCACCGCAAGTAATCCTTTGCATGCGAGCAGTTTTTCTTGCTGCATCATAAGTATAACCAGTAATCTCAAAAGACATACGTGGTAGTGATATGTAAGTGTGATTCTCTAGATTTGGATCTTGGTCTAGACGAACAATCCATTTTTCTTTAGGTGCATAGGCAAGTGGGATTTGAAGACGTTGAATAGTAGTTCCAGTAACAGAGTCACCTTCTTTACGATCGATATAGATGTCACTGAATAGAGTACCAAATCCTACGATACATTTGCGTATAATTCCATGATAGAAAACTTTATTGTTTAACATTATGGATTATTCTCTTTATCTACTTCACCGAATGGATTTGTTACACTAAACAATACATCCTGTGCTTCTGTTTTAAACTTGTTGTTATCACCGAATGATTCTGGTTTATCTACGTTGGCTGAGATTGATGAAGTCGCTACTGCAGTAGAACTAAATCCTCCACCAGTAAATACTACAGTTGGTGCAGTTGAATAACCAATTCCTGGATCTGTAATGTCAACACGAATAATTTTACCTATATTCGCTCCAGTTCCACGTACAGCAGTAGCAGCTGCACCAGAACCACCACCATCAGTGAATGATACTGTTGGAACAGAAGTATAACCAACTCCCTGATTACTAACTGTAATAGAAGTTACCTCACCATATGGTGTACGAGTTGTATTTGTATTGAATGTTTTTAGTGTTTCAAACGCATCAATAGAAGGAATACCAGTATCAATTGCTTCAGAAGCATATTGAAAGAGTTCAATCTGTAGTTTGTAAACATAAAGTTTACCAAGCTGATAAAATGGATCTTGGTGTTGTACGAATTTGATTTCAAACAAACCTTTAGTCAACGGGAAATAAAGTAGATCGCCTTCATTCGGACGAGTAGGAATATTAGTAACTCCATAACGACCAACTAATTGTTCCCAGCGTCTACGAGCAACTACCAGCGTAGCAGATTGCTCCATCATTAAACCAAATTTCTGAATAAACGCACCCTGACCAGCAAAAGAATCTACGTTCTCAAAATACATTTCAATTGGGAATGATGAAGTAAATTTTGATAGACGATCTTCGCCAAGAATTTCATCTTTTGAAACCAATGTTCTTGGGATGTAAAACATCTCCTGACCAAATATCTTTAACGATTCTATGATCAGGTCTTCAACTAAGTACTGTTCGTTCTTAGTTCCCTGCGTAAAATAAACATTGGTTGGCATTAATTACCCAAGAAAAAATTCAAGAGGTGCAGATTTATTTTGTAGTTCGTCTTCGAGATCTTTTATTTCTGTGGTGGCTTCATCGTAAAGTTTATCACCATCAAGTGTTACACCACCAGGAAGTTGAATGCCAGAGAATTTCTTAAGATTGGTTCCCCATTGACGCTTAAATTGCGCAGTTACGTATCTTTTCAACCAGTTCTCATTCCATACTTTTGTAAACTCTGCTGGGTTTAGCGCACGATATGCTTCAACAACAATGAAGTCTCCAAGTGGAATGTCAGTTTCCCAATTGATATCTAAGTACAAACGATTTTGTAAACGATTAAAACGATATAGCGGATAACCATTTAACTCTAAGTCGAGCATGGCCAAGTGACTCATTACAGTTTTAAAGTAAACGATTGATGTTGATGATAAATCATATAAGTCGTTTAAACGCAACTGATACTGCAAATCAAATAGATTCTTTGAGGAAGATGCTTGAGAGAAAGGTAACACACGAGTGATGCCATATACCCAATCATCTATCTCAATATATTTGTTATCGTACTCATGTTTAGTAGCAGATACAAGAGTTGCTGTTTGACCACTGTCAGCGATAATAGTTTCACCAGCTTGGAACGTACCAGTAATATTTCTTACAAGAAGTAAAGTTCCTGTTGATGAACGAAGATTTTCTTTAGATACTTTTGCGGTGGCACCAGAAATTTGACCTCTAACAATATCTTCTAATTTAAAAGTTTGAGCAATTGATTGTTGAATAACAATCTCAGAAGCACGAATCTGCTGCTTCATGTAAAGTTTCTCAATACCATCATAGTGGTAGAGACGCCAGAATTCTAACGACTGATCAATACGATCTTCTAGCTGATCATCGTCTACGTTAATTTCTAGTACAGGCGCACCTAAATCTCGTAGGCAATATTGCTTCAAACCTTCTCTAGTTATTGGGATTGCCATATTATGCTCCAAATACTATTGCCATAGCAATAGATTTACCAGTAGTTGCGTAGACTGTTGGAGTTGCCCATGTTGGAGCACCAGCACCAGCGGATGTTAGTACTTGACCAGTAGTTCCAACAGCACTAAGAGCTAAACCAGAAGCAGTAGAATAAGGAACAGCACCAGCAGTTGCGGTTAAAGAAGATCCAGTACCACCATATGCCAGACCAACTGCAGAACCTGTCCATGTAGATCCAGTGCTCAAAGTTTTGTTGGTTAGGGTTTGAGTACCAGCAAGAGTGACAATAGTGGAACCACCACCAGCAGTAGTACCATCATGAAGACGCAGGGTTTTTAAGTCTGTATCAATTGTAATTTCGCCCTGCGCACCAGTAAACGCATTGTTCTGTACTGTGGTTCCTCTTCGAAATTGTACTTGGGTTGCCATAATTGTCCTCTAATTTGTATATTTATGCTTGCGCTTCTGACCAGAATAAGTTAAGACTTACACGTGCAGCATTTGTTGTAAGATTTTGAACCACAATCGCTAAGTTATCTGGACCATCTGGATAGTTACTAAAACCACCAATAGACGAATTTGTTAATTCTTTAAGTGCAGTTAAGTCAACTTCATTCAAACCACCTGGAGGTGCTAACGTACCAAAAATCTGTTCACCTGGAGTTGCAGCAGTGGTATTGCTAGTTGAAATTTGAGCAAAAGAAGGTTGCGATCCGAATGATGTTTGATTCAAAGTATTCCAAGTTAATGATGATGCATCAATATTACCTGGATTTAAAATACCATAAACCTGAACAGATTGGTCAGACTGAACTTGTAATCTTTGCAGAAGTAATTGTGAACGATTAATAAGTTCACGATCACCAAGAGTTCCTGTTACTGAGTTACTAACAGAAGGTGCAAGACGAACAAAGAATGCAGTTAAAACTTGTCCATTAGTCAAAGCAAAATTAACTTTTGGATAGTTAAAGAAGTAACCACGATCTTGATCATATCCACCATCCATGATATAAGAAGAACCCCAGTGATTAACAACTGGTGCAGCAGTACAACTTACAAGAGTTACTGAGTTATATCCATTACCTAAAGCATGTGCTGCTGCAGCAGTTCCAGTAAATGTTCTTGCCTGTCCACCACTAAACTGTGAGATTGAAGAACCACGAGTTAAACCAGAAAGTACGTTTCCTGTTTTGGTGGTATATCGAATAATCTCACCCTCACACATAACAGCTGCAGGATAAGTAGCACCTGGATTTGGGAATCTGCTTGCATCCGCAAGAGTCATTGATGTATCACTGTTTGTCATTGCTACTGCAAGACGATCACGTGCGGATTCATTAATAGCCTGATAACGAACAGCAGCGTTACCTGTACGCATGTATGCTTCATCGTTTACGTTGTTTTGTTTCATACGATGAACAAGAACCATGTTACCGTCTACACCACGTACCATGTAGTCAATAAAACCAGCACCATACCATGTTGAGGAAATACCCAACATCTGCATCTTGTTTAGGTTAATATTATAACCAGAGAAACCAGTACCATCAATTTTATCCACATTAAACTGAGATTGTGGAATACGAGTTTCAATAATTGCTGCAATTTTAACACCAGATACGTTATTGACGCCACGGAATTCTGGATTAATAGTTAATGCTGTATCGCTTGTGATAGAGTTAACCATGTAAGTCATACCACGAATAATAATACGATCACCAGATTTTAATTGCTGAGTGAAACGAGTTGTTGTTCCTGTGACTGCCTGAGATGCAGCATTGACAGCAATTGTTCCAGACAACTGATATGTACCAGAACGCTTACCAACTGCTAATTCTGATCCATCAAATTCCCAATATAATCCATTTTGATCATCGAATGGACCAACACGAACTGTGGCACCATGCCATGTTTTAATTGTTACACGTGGAAGATTTGTAATAACAGCATTTGTTAATGCTGGGGCAATAGTTGCTATATACGTAAATGTATTTTCGTTTGTAACAGCATTAACAACATATGTTCCATTATATCCAGCAGTTACAACACCTGCGATAAGAACTGTTGCACCAGCTTGTAGACCATGGTCATTTTCTGTTGTTACTGTAATAGTTGCACCAATAGAAGTGCTTGATGCAGAGATTTGGTCTAAGTTAAGAACTGGATTAAATAATACACCTGACGTCCAAAGCAATCCTTTACCAGATTGGTAACGCATGTATTTTTTAGTTTGACGAGAAACTGAAGCACCATGACTAGGATTGAATGTACCAAGTTGAACACCACCATCAAATGGGCGATGCAAAACAAATGCGTCAGAACGAGTATATATATTTGCCGTAATAGATGCGTTTGCCACTGCACCACCAGTTCTGGCAGTAAAGGTAAAGGTAGTTGGAGATGGAACTGTTTCTGCGTAAACTGCACCAGTCATTAATCCATGGTTAGTACCAACAGAAGTAGCAACACAAAGTAAAGTTGCTCCAGGAACTAGACCATGGTTATTAGAAGTTGTTACTGTAATTACTGATGGTGATGCAGCATCACTTGCAATGCTTGCTATTGGTAAGTTTGCTCCAGAAAAGAATCCAGCCTTACGACCATAGGTTGATGAAGTAAATAATGAATTACCATTGGAACCTACGTTACCTTTAGCATAATATGTCAGAGTAGTACCAGAAGCAGATGCGCAAACAAATGCGCCTTCAGCACGAGCGTAGGTGCTAACAATACCTAAACCGTAAATAATAATTGGATCTCCAGCAGCCATGCCATGAGCAGAACCAGTAGTAACAGTAATAAGAGATGGGGTTGTTCCATCAGTCGTAACTGCAGTGATTGGTAAATCAAGTCCAGGTTTTTCGAATACACCTGGAATATTACGCATATCAGTATAGTTCTGCCACTTAGTTGGTTGTAGTCCATACTCAAAGTCAGCATCAATCAATGCTTGTGGGCTGGAAACACGTTGTCTTTCAATCGCATCAACACCAAACGCATATGGACGAATAATATTACCCACGTTCTTTGGAGCATCAGTATAAACAGCAATCTTATCATTTGCAGACATTGCCGATGTATCTCTGGCGAATACAATAGTAGTTACACCATCATCTGGTGAATAAAAAGTAGTACTATCTGTTGCATCATAAGTTAATGAATATGCATTACGTGTTGTATCGCCAAGAGCATAAATGTTCTCTTGAGTGGTTTTATTGGCAATAATTAATAACTGATTTAATTCAATCTTGCCAGGAATTTTTAAGTTGCCTACGTTCGCAACTCCTGGGGTGAAAATATATTTCTCAACTAACTGACGTGCCATTTTATATCCTTAGAATCCAAAAATAATTGCTTGAGCAAGATAGTCTGATTTAACAGAACTATCCAAATTGTCTAATGAAACAATACCATCAACTTTAAGAACAGCTAAGTCATACGATATTGTTGTGGTACCAATTGGTGTGCCTAGGTCTTCTATAATTGTGACAGTAGCATCATATACATATCCGAGATCGCTTCTAGCATTGGCAATAAAAACAGAATTACTAGTTGCTTGGGTTATCCACTGAATACCAGATCCTGTGGAAGAAAGAATTTGTCCACTTGTGCCTGTTCCACCACCAGCAGTAACAGTACCAGTTAATGTTAAATTATTTGCAGTAGCAGAATTAACTGTCGGAGATGTAAGGGTTTTGTTGGTTAGTGTATCTGTCGTGGCCAGACCAACCAACGTGTCAGTTGTAGCTGGTAGCGTTAATGTACCAGTAGCAGCTGCACTTGATTTAAGGATTGTAACTCCAGAGGTGGTGCCACCAATGGATAACCCATTCTTGATTTTAAATTCGTTCGCCATTTCGTTTCATTTTCCACGAAATAAGGACTACGATAGTCCCCATACTAACACTATTAAACGACCATCAGAGTTCGTCTAACATTTATTGTTGAAGAAGTTGCAGAACCCATAGTTACACGCAATCTAGCATTTGTTGCAGATATATCAGAAGTAAATGCTCCCAATACACCATTGGTTTCTATAACTCCATATTCAGTCATGTATGTAGTAGTACCATCATGGATAACTATAATTTCACTTACCTGATAGTTAGTACCTTGTTTAATAGTGACCAAATATTTTACTGCTCTATAAGTTGCTATTGGCCATGTATCAACATCAGCTACTGAGGCAGATGCAACTGTAGCTGTAACAACAGCTTCTGTAGAAATTGTAGTAGGTGTAGCTGTAGCAAAAGTAAGAGTAGTACCAATTGTTTTATTAGTTAGCGTTTCTGTACCAGCAAGAGTAGCCAGTGTGCCATTTGCACCTGGTAATGCTAATGTTACGTTGGCAGATTGTGTTAAACTTGTAGTAAATCCACCAGTGGTAGTTAAATTACTTGATAATGATAAACTACCTGTACCGAATGTTAAACTTGAACCAGATCCAGTAGTAGCTAATAAAGTAGTAGTTCCTGCTGGTAGAGTAGCATTGGTAGTTGCAGTTGCAGTAAGTGTTAAACCAAACGCACCGCTAGTAGTGAACGCATTTGCAATTGAAACATTACCACCAACTGTGATAGTATTGGAACCATTGTTTACACCAGTACCACCATATGTAGCACCAATTAATGTACCCTGCCAAACACCAGTACCAATTGTACCAACAGAAGTAAGTGAAGAACTAGTAACTCCAGAACCAAGAGTTGTTGAATTTAGAACTGATGTACCGTTAATTCTATAAATCTTACCAGTAGCAATGTTAATATCTTCAGTTGATGTCCAGCCGTTTGCTACACTCCAAGTAATACTATGATCACTAGTGCCTTTAAGCGTAATACCACCACCTGCAGCAGTAACGTCTGTCGCACCACCAATGTTTAATGTTGCGCCAGCCTGAGAACTAGTACCAGTTAATGTGGCGCTTAGAGTAATTTGAGTTGAACTATCGACAGAAGCAACTGTAGTGCTTGCTGGTAATGTGACAGTGCCCGCACCAGTTAGCGAACTAACTGCGGAGCCAACAATAATATTTGCAGTACTTGAAAGATTTGTAACAACTGCTGAACCAGCACTAATGTTACCAGTTGGAGTGACAGCTGTAACTGATCCTAATTCAATATTTTTATCATCAACAGTTAATGTATTACTATTAACTGCGGTGACTGATCCATTAACTGTTAAATTTCCAGCAACTATTAAACTATTATTAACAGTAGTTGAACCAGTTGCCGCACCAATAGTAATAGCAGTACCAGCACCAAATAAGGCTGGTGAAGTTGGAGTAGCAAAGAAAGAAGTGGAACCAACAGTAGCATCAATTGATGTAAGACCAGCGATAGTAGTGCTAGAAGCACCAAGTGAGATTGCTGTTGAACCAATAGTAACAGAACTATTCGCTAAGTTGGCATTAGTAATACCAGCAGTACCAGATAGATTAGTATTAGTTAATCCACTGATAGTATTTGAACCAGCAGCGATTGTTTTATTTGTTAGAGTATCAGTAGTTGCTTTACCAACTAAAGTATCAGATGCAGCTGGTAGTATTAATGACGTTGTGCCAGCTACTGCAGTTGCAAGAAGAGTAGTCGCTCCGCTAGTCGAACCTGCAAATGCTACACCAGTACCAACTACTTGAGCAGAAGTGTTGAATATATCTGTGGTGCCAATTCGCAACCCGTCTTTTATTTTAAATGCCATCTAAAACTCCCCTTATATTTCTATTTATGTTAGATCATTTTTCTAAACTTAAACACATAATTCGATGCTGATGAGTTAGCCAAGTTTGCGTAAATCTGCAATTTTAAATTTGCACCACTTCCAGAAGTTGATCTAAATGTTCTTAAATATAGACCACCCTCACTAGACTGTCCTGCTCTGTGTAGTACAATCTCATCAGTTGGTAATTCTACTGAAGAATTTGTTGCCCCAGCATACCAACTCATAGTTCCCGAATAATACTCATTTGAATTAGAACCACCAGCACCAGTATCATTTGCATATAACTGAACTAGATATGTCCCTGTGCTTAAATCTGTATAACTAATTCCTGTATTTTGCCAGTCAGTTGTCAGAGTCAACGACTTTGTGATTGTAGTAACTGGATCAACTGCTGCACCACTGTCAACCCATTGAACACCAGTTACAGTAGATGCTAAAACTTGTCCATTTGTTCCAACACTACCACCAGCAGTAACAGTGCCAGTTAATATTGCATTATTAATTGTAGGACTAGTTAAAGTCTTATTCGTTAAAGTTTGAGTACCAGTTAATGTTACACTAGTATTACTATCTGAGAAATATTGTATTACATTATTTGCGCTTTTATAATATAATAATCCATCAGCATAGTTTAATGCCAATTCACCATATGCCAAGTCAGTCGTCAGTGGAACTTTACTTACAACAGAAGACTTCTTAAGTAAAACTTTATTAGCAGCAGCAGCAGGAGCAGCACTCATCTATATTCCTAAAAAGGTTAATTGGGAATAAAAATCCCCAATATTATAATTTAATTAGTATGTACCGCCATCAATTTGGAAACCATCCAAAGTTGAAGTAGCTGCACCAGCACCAGTGATATTAATACCAACATATATTGATTTAGCAACTGATAAACCACCAGAAGTAACAACACCAGCAGTACCAAGAGCAGAAGCATCAGTAGTATTAGTGAGTGTTACTAAACCAGAAGCTGCAAGAGTAGTGCCAGAGAAACTAGAAGCAGTAATTGTTTTATTGCTTAATGATTCAGTACCAGCTAGAGTGGCAAGTGTACCACTTGTTGGTAAGGTAACAGAAGTATTACCAGTTGTAGTTAATGTTGTAGCGTAAGCACCAGCAGTAGTTAATGAACCAGCAGTAGAAATATTACCACCAAGAGTGATAGTATAACTGCCATTATTAATACCAGTACCACCATAAGTAGCACCAATTACAGAACCATTCCAAGTACCAGTAGTAATAGTACCAAGAGTTGTAATTGAAGACTGACCAACATAACTTGAGGAAATATCAATAGAGTCAGCATTAACTAAAATTCTGTTTGTAGTTCCAACTACGTTTAGAGTATTACCAGATTTAGTTAAACCATCACCAGCGATAACAGAACCAGCACCAGAGAACTGGACGAATGTTAAAGCAGTTGTATCAATTGTTA
>Ga0209188_1001342_pt1 | contig 20100 bp, 16 predicted proteins | sample C_130625_EF_Meta_FD_187307 | JGI IMG/M metagenome (GOLD analysis project Ga0209188, IMG submission 187307) | Freshwater microbial communities from Lake Croche, Canada to study carbon cycling - C_130625_EF_MetaG (SPAdes) (version 2) | ecosystem: Environmental > Aquatic > Freshwater > Lake... | reverse complement strand
GCAATACTCGCCAATGGCAGTAGCAGCAAAAAAGTAGCCGCTGCCATTATCAACAATTCCGAAAGGAATATTGTAAATAGAAAAATCGCAATCTGCGTTATAATTTATCCAACTCTTCATGTGTATTTTTTTTTGCGAATGTAATAATATTGATACTGAACTTTTACTATACTAATTCAGCTTTTTGAGTTCCGTTATATTGAATGATAAGATGACTGGGAGTTTCAACCAATTCATATGTTTGAATAAATTTCTTAAAATCAAAATGCAAGGGAAGTATAATGTGTCGGTATTTATGATGATTTAATTTTTGTTGATCAATGATTTTACTTTTCTCGGCCCGTTCAATTTCATTTATAATAAGTGGTTTTGGCTTGACTTTAAAATGTAAATAATAATCAACTGCAATCAATTCTTTTAAATATTTATCATTAGAAAAATTAATTTCAACAAATTCATTTACAATTTCAAAAACATCATCTAAAGTATATTTATGATACTCTCTTTTTGTACCAAAATATTTACCAAGCTCAAGCAAAAAATCGAAAATACTATAGTTAAGTGTTACGTATTTAAGGGTATTTATTAGTCTTTTGCTATTCCAATATATCTCCAAGGCATTTTCAAGTTTTACAATATCCACTAATTCTTGTTTAGATAAATATTTACTTTCTATAATTTGATAAGGTGGTAAAGGGTCAAATACAAACCCATGTTCTTGGTATTTTTCGCGTACTGGAGTTCCTTTCAAAAACTTTAGAAAACCAAGCTGTAGTTCGGGTGCAAATAGTTTAAAAACCTCTTCAATACTATATTTAATGTCAGCCCAATAATCAAGCGGTAAACCAACAATCAAATCGAGGTGCATTTCTACTTTATCCTGTAATTGTTTTATGATACTTTTTGTTTTATCAAAATTTTGTTTCCGGCTTACCTCAAGGTTTGCTTTTTGATTAACTGTTTGTATTCCTATTTCAAAGCGAAATAAGCCAACCGGAACATTTTCGTGTATAAACTTAATGATATCAGGGTGTAAAATATCAGCAGTAATTTCAAACTGAAATACATTTTCTGGTTTATGATTTTCAAGAATAAATTTGAAAATATCAATTGTAAAATCTCTTTTTATGTTGAATGTCCTATCCAAGAATTTTATTACCTGCCCGTGTTGCATCATGTAAAGCAAAGTTGCTTTAATAGTTGTATCAGGCAAGTAGCGCACTTTGTTATCTAAGCTTGCAAGGCAAAAACCACATTTGTAAGGACATCCACGAGAGGTTTCTATGTATAAAACCTTGTTCTTTAGGTCTTCAACTTTATCATATTTATAGGGCATAGAATTTTGAAATTCTAACACATCAAACATAGGAGGCAACTTATTCTCAATGATTATTCCGTTATCTTTAAAAACCAAACCTTGCACATTTTTTATTCCAGGAAATGAGTGCAAGAATTCTTTGAAAGGAGTTTCTCCTTCACCAACAATTATATAATCAACCTCTGGCAAAGCAATAATGTTACTGTATTCATAACTTACCTCGGGGCCTCCCAACAATATTTTTATATTAGGATTTATTATTTTTATTTTTCTTGCTACTTCTAGGGTAGGTGTTATGTTCCAGATATAACAACTAAATGCAATGACATCAAAATTGGAGCAATAATTTGCAATGCCATCTTTGTCTTCTTTTATTACAAACTCTTTCCACTCTAGACCCGAAAAATCTTGATTCATTTCATACAAAATGCGTATTGCCAAGTTGGTATGAATGTATTTTGCGTTGAGTGTTGTGAGTAAAATTTTCATAATTTATATTGGCACTAAATAAAAATAGAAAACAGTTTAATCTGTTTTCTATTTTTTATACTCCTATTTTAATTAGCTAAAATGCTTGAAAAACTTAATTTTTTCGAAATGTTTCGTTATCAACATAAAGCTGATATTTGTTTTCGTCCTTTAATTTTTCTAATAATTCATCGGCTTTTTCGTTGGTGAGGTTTTCATGAAAATGCTCGCCACATTGCAGCATAGGCGCAGTACCACAACTACCTAAGCACTCCACAGTTTTAAGAGTAAACATCCCATCAGGTGTAGTTTCTCCAACTTTTATTTTTAACTTTTTCTCAAGATATTCAACTAAATCATCGGCACCAGCCAACCAACAAGGAGCGGTTCTACAAACTTCTAAATGGCATTTACCAACTGGCTTTAAGTTAAACATACTATAAAAAGAAGCTACCTCATAAACCTCAATAGATTTTATGTGTAATAGAGACGCTACATAATCCATAGATTCTGGACTAAGCCAACCATTAAACTCGGCTTGAGCTAAGTGCAACAATGGTATCAACGCCGATTTGCTTCTATCACTTGGATAACGCTCAATTATTCTTTTTGCTGTTGCAAGGGTTTCTTCGCTAAACTGAATCATCAATTTTAATATTTTCGAATGTAAAAATACTAGTTTGTTTTATAATAAAAAAAATTTAAAATATTGTGTTATGTATTATATTGGTGCACTAAAAATTTTTATCTATGTTTTACGTAATGTGATATTCGTTAAAAATATAAACAGCTAAGAAAAATATTTTTTCGATTTTATTTTTTTAAAAATCAATAGAACACTAATAATGCTTAAAGAATTAGATAAATTTCAAGATATTTTGCAAAACGCAATTAGTGAATATAATAGAGTTGAACTTCTTAATGAGAAGGCTTGGGGCTTGCGTTATTCGTTTCCTCGAAAAACTGTTGAATTGGCATTGCAGGCACGTGAAATATCTTCAACCATTGACTTTAAGCATGGTTTAGCATTCTCATATCTAAATTCAGGTGCTGCAAATAATTATCTTAATCAATACCAGATTGGCTTAGAAGATTTGCAAAAGGCATTTTTATTATTTAAACATTTAAATGATAAAAATTTCATGTCGATTACTATGAGAAATATTGGGAACATCTATTTTTCATTAAATCAATTTGAAAGAGCTTTACATCAATACAACCACGCATTAGATATTGCATTGCAGATTAACGATAAGCAAAACATTGCATACATATACAACCACATAGGTAAACTGAAGCAAAAACAAGGATTTTATGAAGAAGCTTTAGTTTTGCACTCAAAAGCCTATGACGTTTTGGATGGACTAAATGACGAAGTTGGAATTGCAGGTACACTAACACATTTTGGTGAGGCATATTTTAATATGGCTAATTATAAGGAATCTGAAACTAATTTGCTTCGTTCATTAGAGCTTTGCAATAAAACTGAACATACACGCGGCGCTGCTGTTGTTTGCAATGTTCTAGGTGGATTGTTTTCAGCCATTGAGAATCATAGCCAAAGCATATATTATCATCAGATGGCAATGGCCTCGGCACATGAAATAAACGATAAAATGCTTATTGTTCAATTTTACCATACAATCGCCAAAAGCTACCGTAAAATGGGTGATTATGAAAAAGCATTTGAATGTATGGAGTTTTATGATAATTTGAAATCAAATTTGATGGACCAAAACATTGAAATAACGCTTAAGTCACAGCAAGTTGAGTTCCAATTAAAACAATCTGAAATTGATAATGAAATTTTCAAACAAAAAAATGAAGAATTAGAGAGAGTTAACCAGCTTATAAAAGAAAAAAATAAGGACATTACCGATAGCATAAAATATGCTAAACACATACAGGAAGCCATACTAACTCGAAAAAATTATATTGATGAATTTTTACCTGACTGGTTTATTTTTTATAAAAGTTTAGATATTGTTAGTGGAGATTTTTATTGGATAAAGAAAAAAAATGGTTTAATATATACTGCTACCGTTGATTGCACTGGACACGGTGTTCCAGGAGCTTTCATTTCAATTGTTGGGAGTAATCTATTAAACCAAATCTTACATGAATTTAATTTCACAAAAGCTAATCTTTTTCTTGACGAATTAAATCGAAAATTTAATGAAACAATACGACAAACTATTCATGAATCAACAGTTAAAGATGGAATGGATATTTCATTTTGTATTATTGATGAAGAAAAAAGAATAATAGATTATGCTGGTGCAAACGCTAAAATTTTCATAAAACAAGATGATGATATGATTACAATTAGAGGAAGCAAGCAGCCAATTGGAATTTTTGTAGGAGAAGAAATGAAGCCCTTTCAAAATCATATTATACCATATAGAGATGGTGATGTTTTATATATGTTCAGCGATGGTGTTTGTGACCAATTTGGTGGAGCTGAAAATAAAAAATTAATGAGTAATCGATTTAAAGAGTTCTTACTTTCAACTATGGGAATGAAAATGCCAGAACAAGGCAAGGCCCTAAGAGAATTTTTTGAACAATGGCGAGGCTCAAATGACCAAATTGATGATGTAATGGTTTTAGGAATTAAATTATAATTATTCCTTTTTTATAATGGATAATGCACTTCAAAACATCAATTAAAATGTTTTCAATTGAGCGTACAATTTATGAATTGGCAAGCCCATCACATTAAAATAACTACCTTCTAATTTATCAATACCCACTAATCCTATCCAATCTTGTGCGCCGTAGCTTCCAGCTTTGTCATAAGGCTTATAGTTATTTATATAATACATCAACTCCTCATCACTTAATTTAGAAAACCAAACTTTAGTTTCATCATAAAATGATAGTTGTTTTTGATTTGATTTTAAGCACACGCCTGTAAATACTTGGTGAACATCACCATTTAGCATCTGCAACATTTGCAGTGCCTCTGATTCATTTGCGGGTTTGTTCAATACTTTATTATTTATCCAAACAATAGTATCGGCAGTTATCAGCAATTCATCATCAGCCAACTCATTTATGAATGCATTAGCTTTTTTCTCGCATAAAAAAACAGGAATTTCTTGCGCTTTTAATTGCACCGAAAAATCTTCATCCGTGTCTTTTGTTCTAACTGTAAAAGGTAAATTTAATTGTTCTAACAATTGCTGACGACGAGGGCTTTTGCTTGCTAAAACCAATTTGTAATTTAAATTGAGCATAAAGAATAGTTGTTTTTTAGGTGCTAATTACAGTAATTATTGCTTAATGAATTTCTTGAATTTAGTAATCTCTCCAGAATTGAATTTGATAATGTAAATACCATTTTCTAAATCATAAATATCATATTCCGATACATACTTTTTTATCGAGATTGTTTTAACTAATTTGCCTTGAACATCATAAATGTCAGCTGTATTATAGTTTAGAGCAACAATATTTATAGTGTTTTTTACTGGGTTAGGAAAAATTTGTACATCAGATAATGTGTTGGATTGCATTTCAGCAATTGAAGCAAACTGATCCTTCATACCAAAGCAATATTCACCTAATTTTATGTTAGTAACATTTACACTTCCTACTTTATCGTTTTTGTTTCCTCTGCTCCAAATGGTATCATTTATAATTATCCAATCGCTTGCTGCGCTTGCCCTGTAAAACAAAGACAAACTATCTTCCGTTTCGTTAATGAGTAAATTATCTAAATAGTTATCTCCATTGGCTGCAAGTGTTCTACCATTATATTTGAATGTTGCTTTAATAGATGTTCCTTGCGGGATGATACCAGAAATTTTCCAGTATCTATTGGGCGAAAGCCTATATTTTGGAGTAATTTTAAATGCATCAGGACGTGTGTAATTGTGTTCGACATTTAAGAAAACGTTTGTAGTAAAATTACTTGTTAATGTTGTTAATTTGCCTGATGTAAAAATAGTTGTACCATTTGCTGTTATTAGTTTTTCTTCTTGAATTTGCGCTGTAGATAAGCGTTGTGTAGCATTTACCAAAACAAATTTAGTATCGAATGGAATCATGAAATTATGTACTGAATTCTCTGCGTTTATAGTATCTGTAAGAGTTATCTTGTTCAAATTTACATCATAAAAAGTAAAATCTAAAGGTACGTGTGTATGCATAATTTCTGTACCCGTAAGTTTTTGTTTTATATATACTCTTGTCTGAAAACCACTTCCTGTATTAGTTGTAGAAAAACTATCCACAGAAAAGTGTGCAAAGCCACCTTCAAAAACATAATTATTAAAAAATGGATGCAAGTTTTTGCCACTGTATAATTCAAGCTGATTAAGAAAGTAATTGCTGTTTGTTTTTTGATATTGATTATTATTCATGTAGGACGTAAGTGCACTAAAAAAAGTATTGCCCATATATGCTCTTAGTGTATGCGCAGCCAAAGCACCTTTGTCATATACATGCGTACCGTAAGTGTAGTCGAATGGAATATTAGAGAGCGCTTGAAAGCCACCTTCGGAGTAGTTTGCAAAATGCACTACATTATCGAGCTTGTTCTTTACTTCATTCATATACATATCGGTATCATGTAATTTTTCTAAAAAATATAGTCCGCAAAAAGTTGCCCAACCTTCATTCAGCCACATATCTTTTGGTTCTTCGCAAGTAACCAAATCTCCAAACCAATGATGTGCAAACTCGTGAGCCATCAAATCAGATTCATATGTCCCAGCATTATCTACAAACGAGCGCGGATATGCTATATTAGTGGCATGTTCCATAGCACCGCCATTAAAAGGTACTAAGCTATATCCAACTTTCTCCCAACGATATGGACCAAACGCTTCTTCAAAATAATCAAAAGCATTTTCTAAATGCGTAAAACAATTTTTAAGTAATGTAGTGTCGTTTGCTAGTGCTGCTAATTCAACAGGCATGCTACCGTTAATTGCAGTAAATGTTTGATGTATGGTTTCGTAGGCACCTACAGCCACACAAGCTAAATAGGTTGGAATTGTTTCGGACAATTTATAGTGCCAAGTTTTTTGTTGCAAAACGGTATCAGCAATCATGTCCAATAATGTTCCATTACAAAATGCTTTGTGACTGAATTTTGATGTAATAAAAAACTCATAATGGCTGCGTTGCACGAAATTATCGAAACACGGAAACCAAACGCGACCAAGTGTTGGAGGATTTACACCAATGCCAACACCCAAATTAAATGCTATGCCTGAACTGAAATAAAAACCACCAAAGCCACTTGCCAAAACATAAGGCGAACCATGATAATAAATATTGAAATTTACAGAGTCGTTCTGCATCAATGCCGAAGCAAAATTTATTTTTAAGAAGTTATTAGTGTGAGTAAAATTTGAGGTAATGCTATTGTTGATGGTAACAGAATCAACCTGCAGCTGCTGTAAATCAAAAACGATATTGCTTGTATTGTTTAATTTGCACAGTGCTTTTATTTGGCAATTACCCTTTATTATTTTACCAACAAAGTCAGTTATATTTAGGTGTATCTTGTATTCGCGAATATCAAACGTATCGCTTCTAGAATTATAATTGTTAAAGATGGTATTGTTAGAAATTTGTTGATGTGGCTGCACTGCAAAAGAACTAAGCGCTCCTATGATGAAAAGAATACAGAATATATATTTCATATTTTTTTATTTCAAAGTAAATAAAAATGTTTTGTGGATTTCTCAAAAGATAAATTTTCTTCCTTAAATTGTTGGATACTATCTTCTATTATTTATCGGATGTAGTTATATTAATTTATTTAAGCTTATAAACTTAACCCAACAATATGGTAAAACACGTACTTAATATGTTTTAATTTTTAATTTAGCCACAACAAAATTAACATGTCAGAAATTTCAGCTTTGTTAAGTCTTTTAGATGACCCTGACGACACAATATTTTCCGAGATAAAAGGTAGAATATTGTTGTTAGGTGGTGATATTATTCCAGAATTGGAAAATACATTTGAGACTAATTTTGACACTTTGGTTCAGCAACGTGCTCTTGACCTAATACACGAAATCCAATTCTCAAACACACTAAAAGCACTTAAAAATTGGCGCGACAACGACTCGCATAGCATTTTGGAAGGCGCAATAATAATTGCCAAATATCAATATCCAGACCTTATTGAAAATAAAATTAAAAAACATATTGAACAATTAAGGACTGATATTTGGCTTGAATTAAATGATGAATTAACTGCATTAGAAAAAATTAATGTTATCAATCATATAATATTTGATATACATTCGTTTAGCGGAAACACGCAAAATTTTCATGCGCCACAAAACTCATTTATTAATGCTGTACTCGAATCAAAAAAAGGCAATCCACTGCTATTGGCAATATTGTACTTAATAATAGCACAGGGCTTAAAAATACCAGTATATGGTATCAACCTTCCTGAGCATTTTATACTTGCTTATATTGATGATGCAGAATTTGCATACAACACTAAAATCAAAAATGTATTATTTTATATCAACCCTTTTAGCAGAGGAACAGTTTTTGGAAAAGTTGAAATTGATAATTTTTTGAGGCAGTTAAAATTAAAACAAGAAAACCATTATTACCAACCTTGTACAAATATAGATATGATGAGGCGTTTACTACGAAACCTTTCATATTCATTTGAAAAGCAAGGCTATAAGGACAAAGTTGTTGAAATAAATCAACTCTTAGACCAATTAAATTAAATTACAAGCGATGAAGTTATTAAGAGGAAATGCACCACGTTGGTTGGTGTTTTTATTAGATGTTTTTACGTCTGCCACATCAATTGTTTTGGCATATTTATTACGGTTCAACTTTCATATTACAGAGCCTGATTTATCATATTTCCCTTATGTATTTAGTTTTGTGGTGATATTGCGTTCGATAACATTTTATATTGGAAAAACATATTCGGGCATTATTCGATACACTAGTTTTGACGATGCGCGACGCATATTTAGTGTAATATTTATTGGTAGTATTTGCTTTGTTTTGGCTAATTTATTTTCTTTCAAAGCTGCAACCAAATTTGTAATTCCCTTTTCAATAATCGTCATCGATTTTATTACAACTGTATTTGCGATGGTTGCCACCAGGGTATTATTCAAACTAATGTATTTTGAACTTAAAAACCCAAAAAGAGAAAAAAGTAAAGTACTCATTTACGGTGCTGGTGATGAGGGTATTATTACCAAACGTGCATTAGAACGAGATGCGGGTGCACGTTTTAGAGTAATAGCATTTATTGATGATGACAAAAACAAAATAGGTAAAAAAATAGAAGGAATTAAAATTCACTCATCGGATGAAATTGATATGCTTATTGGTGAAAAGAAAATTTCGCAATTAATTTTCTCGAGTAGTAAAATAAAATTATCTAACAAAAAGGACTTGGTTGATAAATGCTTTTTGCACAACATAAAAGTACTGAATGTGCCACCAATAGACAATTGGATAAACGGAGAGTTAAGTTTCAAACAAATTAAAAAAATAAAGATTGAAGATTTGTTAGAAAGAGAAACTATTGTGCTAGATACCGAAAAATTAAACAAGCAATTGAAAGGCAAAGTTGTTTTGATAACAGGTGCAGCAGGCTCAATTGGAAGCGAAATAATTAGACAAGTACACAAGTTTGCCCCGCAAAAAATTATTTTGTTTGATATTGCTGAATCCCCGTTGTATGATATTGAAATGGAGTTTTCAGATACCATTGGCAATCATAATATTGAAATTGTAATTGGTGACATTAGAAATGAGCACCGAATGCGTAATGTTTTCAGCACCTATAAGCCCAATGTTGTGTATCATGCAGCAGCATACAAACATGTACCTATGATGGAAAACAATCCATCAGAAGCAATAAACACAAACGTATTAGGCACTAAAATAGTTTCTGACCTTGCACATGAATTTGAGGCAGATAGTTTTGTAATGGTTAGTACCGACAAGGCTGTGAACCCAACAAATGTAATGGGTGCAAGCAAACGTGCTGCCGAAATATATATTCAAGCATTAAACAAAAAATCTAAAACCAAGTTCATTACTACACGTTTTGGCAATGTATTAGGCAGCAACGGTTCTGTAATACCACGTTTTAAAAAACAAATAGAAACTGGTGGACCAATAACAATTACACATCCAGAAATTACAAGATTTTTTATGACCATACCCGAAGCCTGCCAACTAGTGCTAGAGGCTGGTGCAATGGGAAACGGTGGCGAAGTATTTGTGTTTGATATGGGCAACAGCGTAAAGATTATGGACCTTGCTAAAAAAATGATAAGGCTAAGCGGTTTAACTTTAAATAAGGACATTCAAATAGTTACAACAGGATTACGTCCAGGCGAAAAACTTTATGAAGAGTTGTTGAATGATGGCGAAAACACAATACCAACGCATCACAAACAAATATTGATAGGAAAGGTTATTGAATATAATTTTGAAACTGTTGAACAACACATTTCAGAACTGATTAACCTTTTTGGAGCACAAGAAAACTTTAAAATAGTGAGCAAGCTAAAACAAATAGTTCCCGAATATGTAAGCAATAATTCAATATTCGAAAGTTTAGATAAATCATAAGTAAAATCAAAAAATTGTTTTGATAATTCTAAATCACAAATTCAAAAAATAAATTTACTTTGTGCCGAAATATTAATTTACCAATACAAGCACATGCAATATAAGCGCATCCTCCTTAAACTTAGCGGAGAGTCCCTGATGGGAAACAAACAATTTGGTATAGATAATGACCGCTTAACAATTTACGCCGAAGAAATTAAAGCAATTGTTGATAATGGTTTGGAAGTAGCTATTGTAATTGGTGGTGGCAACATATTTAGAGGAATACAAGCCGAAGAAAATGGTAGCGACCGTGTGCAAGGAGACTATATGGGAATGCTTGCCACCGTAATAAATAGCATGGCTTTGCAAAGTGCGCTAGAAAAAATAAATGTAACAACGCGTTTGCTTTCTGCAATTAAAATGGAACAAATTTGCGAACCTTTTATACGTCGTCGTGCAGTGAGACACTTAGAAAAAGGACGTGTTGTAATATTTGGTGCTGGCACTGGTAACCCTTATTTTACTACCGATACTGCAGCATCATTAAGAGCCATTGAAATTGAAGCAGATGTAATTTTAAAAGGGACGCGTGTAGATGGCATTTACACTGCCGACCCAGAAAAAGACCCTACTGCAACTAAGTATGATAAAATATCTTTCGATGAAGTTTTTGCTAAAAATCTAAATGTAATGGATATGACAGCATTTACGCTTTGTAATGAAAATAAATTACCAATTATTGTTTTTGATATGAACAAAAAAGGAAATTTGATGAAGCTTTTGCAAGGAGAGCCTTTAGGAACACTTGTAGAATTTTCATCCTAAAAATTTATTGATTAAGGAATTAAGAAATTGAAAAATTTAAAAGTAAACATACAATCAATACAACTAATAGCAGCTTTCTGTTTGATGTATTCTGTGGCGTTTTCTCAAAAGGAGAAACCAAAGAATTTACCAAACTATGATAAGAAATTATTGCATTTTGGTTTCTCGTTAGGGATAAACAGTGGTAACTCCATAATAAAGTACAATCCTGATGCAATGCTAAAAGATTCACTGCTATCTTTAGAGCCTACAAGAATTCCTGGTTTTGGGTTGGGTATCGTTACCAACTTTCAATTTGCAGATAATTTCGATTTGCGTTTTATTCCATCATTATCATTTTTAACTCGCCAATACGATTATAGATTTTGTGTGAAATGTAAACAAACAATTCCAACCGATACCTTAATTACAAAAACAGTAGAGTCAACACAATTAGATTTTCCATTGAGCATCAAATTCAAATCAGAAAGAGTAAATAATTACCGTTGGTATATGCTTGCTGGTATGAAATATAGTATGGATTTAGCAAGTAATAAGGATGTTAATACTGCCGCAACATTCCCATTACGTTTTCAAAAAACTGATTTGGCTTATGAGGTTGGTTTAGGTTTAGATTTTTATTTGAACTATTTTAAATTTTCGCCCGAACTAAAATTATCCATGGGCACAAAAAATATGTTAGTAAAGGATAATACAGCCTTTTCAAATCCAATTCAATCTTTAAAAACAAAAACTTTTTATATTTCTTTCCTTTTTGAGTAGATGTTTAGTGGTGATACTTTTCGCCTCTAATAATAGTGCAAGCACGGTATAGCTGCTCCATAAAAAATAAACGAACCATTTGGTGAGAGAATGTCATTTGCGAAAGCGCCATCTTTTCATTGGCACGTTCAAGGACCTTTGTACCTAAACCATAAGGGCCACCAATAAGAAACACAATATGTTTTAATCCTTTGTTAAAGTTAGCTTGTAACTGTATGGCAAATTTTTCGGAAGTATATTCTTTACCTTTTTCATCAAGTAAAATAACATAGTCGCTTACTTTTATTTTTTGAAGTATCACGTCTGCTTCCTTGTCCTTTTGTAATTCAAACGATATGTTTTTTATATTTTTAAGCGCAGGTATTTCAACATAATCGAAAGTGTAGTAACGGTTTACTTTTTCGATGTAACTTTTTATACCCGTTTTCAAATAATCATCGTCGGTGGAAGCAATTACAAATAGAGAAATTTTCATTTAATTAAACTAATATTTGGCGAAGAGACATAAAAAAAGCGCAAATGAATGCGCTAATAATTTTTGTAGCGGAGACGGGAATCGAACCCGTGACCTTAGGGTTATGAATCCTACGCTCTAACCATCTGAGCTACCCCGCCATTTTTGGAGGGCGCAAAGCTATATAAATTTTGTAAACTTCAAAGTAGATTATAATTTAACTTCGAAAGAATAATAATCCAAAGCAAAATTGCTGATGTAAAAACCTTACAGATTAGTGCTCTGGTGGTATTCGAAGGCTAGAACTTTATTATTACCACTAAAATAAGATTGAAAACCATACTTTTAAATATGCTGAGAAACCAGCGATTTTACAATTTTAATGCGTTGTTTGATAACCATCTGCTTTCCAAAATATTAAACTTTTCAAATAATATATACAACTAATCAAAGGTGATTTAGGTTTTATAAGGCGTTCAGTAATAGTTTATCTTGTTTTAAATTAATTTATTTCATTTGGTTTTAAGTTTTATCATACATTTATTAAAAACACAATTATGTATTATACACGTATGCCCATTGAAATTGAAAGTCCCGAAATGATGGGCTATCAAAATGTAAAATATAATTTAACCGAAAGTTCTGTATTTGATGCCAACATAAACGACTTAAATATTGATATAAAAGATTTGCTTTTATGCTATGGCAACCATATTGGTAAACCTGAATTGTGTGAGTTAATTGCTTCAGAACACAATGGAATTTCAGCATCAAACATTTTAATTACTGCTGGCGCTGCCACTGCACTTTTCATCGCAAATACAGCATTACTTGAGCCCAACGACGAAATAATTGTTATGCATCCTAACTATGGAACTAACATAGAAACACCAAGAGCAATGGGATGCAAAGTAGTTTTATGGTCACTTAATATTGAACATAACTTTAGACCAGATATTGAATTATTAAAAACTCTTATCACATCAAAAACTAAACTTATTAGCATTACAACTCCTCATAATCCTACCGGAATGCAATTAAACCATGAGGAACTTAATGAAATAATTGCTATTGCAGATAGACATAATATTTATGTACTTGTTGATGAAACTTATCGCGATATTCCACTAGGAAATAAAAATACAATTGCAGCCTCATTATCTGAAAACATTATTAGTGTTTCATCGCTATCAAAAGCATACGGATTGCCTGGAATTAGAATAGGTTGGATTGTATGTAAAAATAAAATATTGATGGAGAAATTTCTTGCCGCAAAAGAACAAATTCAAATATGCAATTCGGTAATTGATGAAGAAATCGCACACCAATTTTTACAACAAAAACAAAAGTTTATTATACCAATTGCAAACCATTTACAATCACAGTTTGCAATTTTAAAAACATGGCTACAAAATCAGCCAAATATTAGTTATGTACTTCCTCAAGGAGGCTGCGTATGCTTCCCAAAGTTAAATGAAAAAATAAATGCAGAAAAGTTTTATGAAATACTAAATGCTAAATATGGTACTTATGTAGGCAACGGCCATTGGTTTGAAATGGACAAGCACTATATGCGTGTTGGTTTTGGATGGTGCTCACAAAATGAATTGGAAGTAGGATTAGAAGCAATAAATAAAACTATTTCAGAACTTTTATTTAAATAATTGTTCAATTAGCTTATAGCCGATATGGCATGCTAAACAATAAATTCAATAACCCAATTTCAAATTAATGAGTGTATCATATTGTCATTTTTGAGCTAAAGATATATGCTCATTATCACCATCAACAAAACAGGCGAAACTTATAAAAACTAACTAAAAGTAGATTGATTAGAGCAATCAGTAAAATGCTAACTAATTTTCTTTGATCAATTAATACTTAAAAAACTCGGAGCAAAACTCAATACAGCCAGTGCCAACAGGGCAACTATTAATAAAGTACGATGAGACGATTCTATTGTTATGGAAGGCAAATCACTACCATCTTTTCCGTACATAGCAATTATAAATCGTAGGTAATAATAAATACCAACTAGCGATGCTATAACTGCACCTACTACCAACCAAATATGCCCACCTCTAATACTTAAAAAGAAAAGAAATAATTTAGCAAAGAAACCAGCCATTGGAGGGATTCCAGCCAATGAAAGTATAGCCACCATCATAGCAAAAGCCATAAACGGACTTCGTTTTCCCAAACCATTAAAAGCATTTAAAGAGTCGCTATTGGTAGAGTTACTCACATTCATAAACACCGTAAAACTAATGATGGATGCAACTGAGTAAGCAGCTGTATAAAACAACAAAGCGTTGGTATTGATGATGTGGCCATTTACAATTGCAACAATTGCCAATAACATATAACCAGCGTGAGAAATACTTGAATATGCCAAAATACGTTTGGCATTGATTTGCATTACTGCCGATATGTTTCCAAGCAATAAAGTAGCAAGTGTTATTATACTCAGTATGTTTACCCAAATACCTTCAACACCTACAAAGCAAGTATTAAATAGTCTGAAAAATGCAGCAAAGGCGGCCGTTTTTACTATTGTTGCCATAAACGCAGTAATTACTGTTGGCGAACCTGTATAAACATCAGGTGCCCAAAAATGAAACGGAACTGCCGATACTTTAAAAGCCATACCAATAAGCATCATTAAGACACCTACATAAAACATTTTAGGAAAAGTACCATGCATTGCAGTAACGTAATCAGCTATTGTATATAAGTGGAAACTACCTACACATCCGTAAATTAATGCAACGCCAAACAATAAAAAACCTGTTGCAAATGCACCCATCAAAAAGTATTTCAATGCCGCTTCATTTGATGAAAGGCTATTCTTCTTGCTACCAGCTAAAACATATAGTGAAATAGAAAGTGTTTCGATACCTAAGAACAACATGGTTAAATCGCCATAAGAAACCATCATTACAGAGCCAACCAAAGCAAATAAGGTAATGCCAAAATGGTCGGTAACGTTAGTTTCATTAGTAAAATAACTTTGACTCATCCAATACCAAAGTATGGAAGTTGCACAAATTAGCATGGTAAAGCCTAAAGCTGAATTATCAAAAACCAACATATGATTGAAATAATGAATATTGGTGTTCCAGTCGTAGCTTGCATAACCAATGGCAGCCATCAAACCAATCAAGACAACAGGCATTAGCCATTTCTTGAAATTAAATATTTCTGAGAGAAGAGAAAGTACGCCTAATCCTGATAAAATTATAATTGACTTCATGTATGTTTTTTATCGATGTAAAATCTTATGAATATTATTTGATAGATGCTTGTTCTAATAAATGAATAACAGCAGGTTCACTGATATTAAGCAATGGTTGCGGAAATAAACCAATAGCAAATATCAACACAATCATACTATACAAAATAAATTTTTCGCTGCCTGATAGTTCAGTGAAATTGCTAGTTATTGTGTTTGCCTCGCCAAGCATAGTTTTTTGGTATGAACGCAACATATATACAGCACCAAGTATTACCGTTAATCCTGCAAATGCAGCTATCCAAGCATTATATTGATATACTCCATTAATAAGTAAAAACTCACCAACAAAACCATTGGTTAGTGGCAAGGCAACTGATGCCATCATTACAATCATGAATACTGTTGCAAATCCTGGTGCAACTCCTCTTATACCTCCTAAATCAGAAAGCTTGCGGGTATGAGTGCGTTGTTCAATTAAATCAACAATAAAAAACAAAGCAAAAACATTGATACCATGAGTCAGCATTTGTATGATAGAACCTTGCATACCTTGCACATTCATTACAAACACACCAGCCGAAATAAGGCCTACGTGAGAGAAAGAAGAGTAAGCAATCAAACGCTTGTAATCGGTTTGCACAATTGCAATGCAAGCAGCATAAAGTAAACCTATTACCGAAAGTATAATTGCGGTATTTCCCCAAGCAGCAACACCAAGTGGCACCATAGGCAATAACCAACGAATAACTCCGTAAACTCCCATTTTTAACATTATTCCAGAAAGCAACATTGTTCCTTGCGCTGGTGCATTTGTATACGTATCAGGTTGCCAAGAGTGAAATGGAAATACAGGCATTTTAATAGCAAAAGCCAAAAACATCAACCAAAACACCATACTTTGTTGAGATGCCGGCAGTGCTTTACCCGCAGCATACATTGCCTGAATATCGAAGGTATGTTCAGCAGTATGTTGTGCTAAGTAAATTAAACCAATAAGCATCAACAAACTTCCTATCATGGTATAAACAAAGAACTTTAGTGTGATGCTGATGCGATTTTCGCCGCCCCACATCAAACAAATTAAATAAATGGGAATAAGAGCTAACTCCCAGAAAACATAAAATACAAAACCATCCAAAGCTGTAAAAACACCTACCAATGCACCTTGCATCATTAATGTTAAACCTAACATCATATTTGGCTTATCAATTTTCTCAAGTGTCTTTTCCGCTGAAAGAACAATAAAAGGAACTAATAAATTAGTGAGTAAAACCAATATTAAACTGATGCCATCCATACCTGCCTTTAAGTGTATACCTAAAGCCGGAAACCAGTTCAAATCGAAACCAAACTGCACATTTGAGTTATGTTCGAATGTGAAACAAGTAAAAATCGTAATTGCTAAGGTTACAATGTTGCTTGCCAAAGCAATTGCCTTATTATTTTGCGTTGGCGAAAGCAAAAGTGGAATTGAAAAAACAAACGGTATTAAAATGAGTAAAGCTGTAAGCATTATATCTCTTATTTGGTTAAACTAATTTATAAGTTGCCAAAAATCTAAAATTATATCAAATATTGAAATTTTATTTTCCATAGGTTGTCAACCATTCATAATGTTTTTCGTGACATTTTAATTAATCCATAAAGTAATGGTATTTAAATAAAAAGATGGTAAATCAATTATCTTATCAAATTCAATATTCTATAAAATTCCTTTATCCAACTTTTAATATTTATAAACTTTTCCATATCGCAAACTAGTTGCTGGCGAGAATATTTATCTGGATTGAATTTCCCATTCTCAGTATTGGTAATTTCTGTAAGTTGATTGATTGCAATAAATGCCCTACTTAAAAAGAAAAGTTGCACTTCAATGAACTTCCTTTTCTGAATTGAATCAACACCCAAACTATTAGATAATGTTATCAGCGTTTTAATTTGATTGCTATAATCATCTGATAAATCTGCTATTGTATCGCAATTATTCGGCAATGTATTTATTCCATCTTTCCAATCAAACCACAAATCAAAAATATCATCGGCATATTGAATTAAACCTCCTACTTGATAGCCAATGTCATCCAACAAATCAGTATTTTTTTTAAATATCAAACTATTAAAAAGTAGAACTGATAATCCACCTTTATTGAAGGTTAATTCGTGTAATTCTATCTGGCTAATTTCGATTTTTGACTTTTGTTGCTGAGCTTTTTTCTGAGCTAAAAAAACATTTTTTACCATTTCGAAAAACTTTGCCTTATCTATTAATAATGGAGCAATTTCAAGATATATTGAGAAAATCAATTTATCCTTATTATTAATTGGTGAAAAGTTATGAGGAAATAAAATTAAATTTTCTAGTCTGGTAATGGATAAGTTTCCCTGCTCAAAATAATCATCAAACAAAGGGGTTATAGCACTTGCTAGTGTAAGTATCTTCCTATTTTGTTTCGTTATATTTTGAGATAACAATGTTGAAAAAGAATCACCTATTAGAACGGGAACAAGTAATGAAAAATAGCGTATTCGCTTTACATCAGACTTTAGTATTGTGCCATCCTCATAGCTTAAATGCCTATTCAATATAGGTTTCAAACTAATTAAATAGTATATGTACTGTTGAATACATTGCGCAAAAATTTTTATAAAAACCTTTGCAAAAAGAATTAATGATTTTACCGTTTTTAGCACGTTGCAATATATTGCGAATTTGCAAATGAATTAATATTGGGTGTATGAAAACTATTTTTTAAAATCTAATATTAAATCGTTTTTTTGCATCGTTTTAAAATCATATTTCATGAATAGGCCAATAAGGGTTTTAATTGCAAAAGTAGGATTAGATGGTCACGACCGTGGAGCAAAAGTTATTGCCTCTTTTTTGCGTGATGCTGGTATGGAAGTTATTTATACTGGCTTGCGCCAAACTCCCGAAATGGTTGTAAACGCTGCTTTGCAAGAAGATGTTGATGCAATTGGCATAAGCATATTAAGTGGGGCCCACAATACGGTTTTTCCAAAAATCATGAACATCATGAAAGAAAAAGGACTTACTGATGTATTATTAACTGGTGGAGGTATTATACCACATGATGACATGAAAGCCTTAAAGGAACTAGGTGTTGGCGAATTATTTGCTCCTGGAACAGATACCAAAGTAATTGTTAATTACATTACAGATTGGGTAAACGAAAACAGAAATTTTTAATCATATCATTTAAAGATGGACAATATTTTAACTCATGTTGAAAATAGTATTTTAACCATTACTATTAACAGACCCGATAAACTGAATGCACTCTCTACTGCTACTATTCAAGAGTTGCACGATGCTTTACAAGGAGCAACTTCTAATAATAATATTAGAGCAATTGTAATTACAGGAAGTGGAGATAAAGCTTTTATTGCTGGTGCTGACATTGCAGAGTTTTCAAACTTTACAGCCCCGCAAGGAGAAACTTTAAGTAGAAATGGCCATAAAATACTTTTTGATTTTGTTGAGAATTTTAATAAGCCGGTAATTGCAGCTATAAATGGTTTTGCATTAGGAGGAGGATTAGAATTAGCCTTGTGTTGTCACATAAGAATTGCCAGTGATAATGCTAAAATGGGTTTCCCTGAATTAAACTTAGGTGTTATACCTGGTTACGGCGGAACACAAAGATTAGCACAATTAGTAGGTAAAGGTAAAGCAATGGAGTTAATTTTAACTACCGATATGGTAAATGCAGAAGAAGCATTTCAATTGAAATTAGTAAATATTGTAACTACAAAGGAAAATCTATTAACTAAAGCTTATGAAATTGCAACCAAAATAATTTCTAAATCTCCAAGAGCAATTGCAACGGCAATAAAAGCCATTAATGCAAATTATAAGGATGGAGTAAATGGTTTTGAAGTAGAAATTAAAGAGTTTGGAAATTGTTTCGACACCGCCGATTTTAAGGAAGGTGTAGGAGCATTTTTAGAGAAGCGAAAACCTAATTTTACGGGAGAGTAAAGCACCACACAAAGATTATTTTAATAGATTTGGCAAAGTTTTGCAAACTGTCTTATCGCTGGGTATTTTATATTCAGAGGAAAGTCCGGACAACACAGGGTGCCATATCCCGAGAACATCGGGAGTGTTTTGTTAGCGATGACAAAGCAACAGCAAGTGCCACAGAAAATTACAGCCTATGTATTTTTACTAATGCAGGTGATGGTGAAAATGTGGGGTAAGAGCCCACGCTTTGGTATGGTAACATACTTTAGGGGTAAACCTTATGGGTTGGAAGTCCAAATAAATCGGGGTAAAGAAAGCGACCCGCTTTACTGATTTAAATATCATCTCCGACGGGTAGGGCGTTAGAGGATGCGCGTAAGTTCATCACTAGATAAATGATAAGAACTTTGATAGAAATATCAATTTACAAAAACCGGCTTATAGGTTTGCAAAACTTTTTTTTATAATCTTCCTTA
>Ga0209188_1001341_pt1 | contig 20102 bp, 18 predicted proteins | sample C_130625_EF_Meta_FD_187307 | JGI IMG/M metagenome (GOLD analysis project Ga0209188, IMG submission 187307) | Freshwater microbial communities from Lake Croche, Canada to study carbon cycling - C_130625_EF_MetaG (SPAdes) (version 2) | ecosystem: Environmental > Aquatic > Freshwater > Lake... | reverse complement strand
GTAAAGTCTAGATTAGAGGCGATGCAAGCCGCTTTACTTTCATGAGCAAAATAGATAAGTAGTACAACGAAATTAAAAGACCCTAGGAGTTATAAATGCAACTTAACCCATCTGAGATCAGTGAGCTGATCAAAAGTCGAATTAGTAGTGTAGGCGTAGACGCTGAAGTTCGAAATCAAGGTACTGTTATTTCTGTGACTGACGGTATTTGCCGTGTTCATGGACTATCAGGTGTTATGCAAGGTGAGATGTTAGAGTTTCCCAATAACACTTTTGGTTTAGCGCTGAACTTAGAGCGTGATTCAGTCGGTGCTGTTATTTTAGGCGCTTATGAGCACATTTCTGAAGGTGACCCAGTAAAGTGTACAGGTCGTATTCTTGAAGTTCCAGTAGGACCAGAGCTTTTAGGCCGAGTTGTAAATACCCTAGGACAGCCTATTGATGGCAAGGGCCCAATTAATGCAAAGCAAACTGACATTATTGAAAAAGTAGCGCCAGGCGTTATTGCACGTCAGTCCGTTAGTCAACCGTTACAAACTGGTCTCAAGTCAATTGATGCAATGGTTCCAATTGGAAGAGGTCAACGTGAGTTAATTATTGGTGATAGACAAACAGGTAAAACAGCTGTTGCGATTGATGCCATTATTAACCAAAAGGGCAAAGGCGTATATTGTGTATACGTTGCGATTGGTCAAAAAGCCTCTACTATTAATAACGTAGTGCGTAAATTAGAAGAACATGGCGCGCTCTCTTACACGATTGTTGTAGCAGCTACAGCCTCTGATTCAGCGGCGATGCAGTATTTATCAGCATATGCTGGTTGCACAATGGGCGAGTACTTTAGAGACCGCGGTGAAGATGCGTTGATTGTTTATGATGACTTAACTAAACAAGCTATTGCATATCGTCAAGTTTCACTTTTGCTCCGTAGGCCTCCAGGTCGCGAAGCATACCCAGGTGATGTATTCTATTTGCACTCAAGACTTTTAGAGCGCGCTGCTCGTGTTAACGACGAATATGTTGAGAAATTCACGAACGGTGAAGTAAAGGGTAAAACGGGCTCATTAACTGCATTACCTGTAATTGAAACTCAAGCAGGGGACGTATCTGCATTCGTACCAACGAACGTAATTTCGATTACCGATGGACAAATCTTCTTAGAAACTGACTTGTTTAATGCGGGTGTTCGTCCAGCGATTAATGCCGGTATTTCTGTATCAAGGGTTGGTGGTGCAGCACAAACTAAAGTCGTTAAGAAACTCTCTGGCGGTATTCGTACCGACCTTGCACAGTATCGTGAACTTGCGGCCTTTTCTCAATTTGCTTCAGACTTAGATGATGCAACGCGTAAACAGTTGGATCGTGGACGTCGAGTAATGGAATTATTAAAGCAATCACAATATAACCCACAACAAGTTTGGCAATTATCCGCTTCTTTATATGCAGCGAATAATGGCTTCTTAGATAATGTCGAGGTTAAAGATATTCTTCCTTTTGAAAAAGGATTGCAAGACCACCTCAAGTCAAAATATGCAGATTTAATTGGTCGTATTGAAGACACTAAAGAATTATCTAAGGATGATGAAGTTGCTCTTAAGGCAGCGATTGAAGACTTTAAACGTTCTGCTTCTTTCTAATATAAAGAGGCGAGGAGAGCCGCGTGGCTGGAACTAAAGAAATACGAAATAAAATCAAGAGCGTACAAAATACGCGAAAGATTACTAAAGCAATGGAAATGGTTGCCGCATCGAAGATGCGTCGTGCGCAAGAGCGTATGCGTGCAGCTAGACCATTTGCTGCAAAAATTAGGAATGTTGCTGCTAATATTACCCGTGCTAATCCAGAGTATCGCCCACCATTTTTAGTTGAAAGAGAAGTTAAGAATGTTGGTATTGTTTTGATTACTACTGACAAGGGCTTATGCGGTGGTTTAAATACAAATATTTTACGTATGCTTACAAACAGCATGAAATCTTGGCATGGCGATAAAAAAGATATTTTGTGTACAGCAATTGGTACAAAAGGCTTTCAATTTTTAAATCGAATTAAAGCAAAGCTTGTGTCACACGCCATACATTTAGGCGATAAGCCTTTGCTTGATGATTTAATTGGCACGATTAAAGTTCAACTTGACGCTTTTGAAAAAGGTGAAGTTGATGAAATCTATTTATGCTACAACCGTTTTATCAATACGATGAAACAAGAGCCAGTAATTGAAAAGATTTTGCCTTTACCGCTTGCAAACTTAGAGCAATCTTCAGAAGAGAAGGTTGCTTATGGTTGGGATTATATATATGAGCCAGATGCGCAAACAGTATTGGATGATTTACTTAAAAAATATATTGAAGCTCTAATTTATCAGGCAGTATCAGAAAACATGGCCTCTGAACAATCAGCTCGTATGGTTGCGATGAAAGCCGCATCTGATAATGCAAAGAATTTAATAGCGGAATTACAACTTGACTATAACAAAACACGTCAAGCTGCAATTACGAAAGAATTATCTGAAATTGTAAGTGGCGCAGCAGCGGTTTAATTTAAAGAATTGTAAATATTGATTTGATTGGAGAAATGCGATGAGTAACGGAAATATCGTTCAATGTATTGGAGCTGTTGTGGATATTCAGTTCCCGCGCGATGGTATGCCTAAGGTGTATGACGCCTTGGTTTTAGAAGAAAGTAATGAAGCATCGTTTGCTGAAAAAGGCTTAACTTTTGAAGTTCAGCAACAATTAGGCGATGGCGTTGTTCGTACAATTGCGATGGGTTCAAGTGATGGATTACGCCGTGGTATGAGCGTGCGTGGAACAGGTGCCCCAATTTCTGTGCCTGTAGGCCCTGCGACCCTTGGTCGTATTATGGATGTTTTAGGAAGACCAATTGATGAAGCTGGACCGATTGCTACAGAAGAGCGCAGAGCCATTCATCAATCAGCCCCAAAGTTTGATGAACTTTCACCGTCCGTTGACTTATTAGAAACTGGTATTAAGGTTATCGACCTTGTTTGTCCATTTGCTAAGGGTGGTAAAGTCGGACTGTTCGGTGGTGCGGGTGTAGGTAAAACCGTGAACATGATGGAGCTAATTAATAACATTGCTAAACAACACTCAGGACTTTCTGTTTTTGCTGGGGTTGGTGAAAGAACTCGTGAAGGAAATGACTTCTATCATGAGATGAAGGATTCAAACGTTTTAGATAAAGTAGCGATGGTTTTTGGTCAGATGAATGAGCCTCCTGGGAACCGTTTGCGCGTTGCTTTAACTGGTCTTTCAATGGCAGAGCGTTTCCGTGATGAAGGCAGAGATATTTTGTTCTTCGTCGACAATATTTATCGTTATACATTGGCAGGTACAGAAGTTTCTGCTTTGTTAGGCCGTATGCCTTCTGCGGTAGGATACCAACCGACACTAGCTGATGAAATGGGTCGTCTACAAGAGCGTATTACATCAACTAAAACAGGTTCGATTACCTCTATTCAGGCTGTTTATGTTCCAGCGGATGACTTAACTGATCCATCACCTGCAACAACATTCCAGCACTTAGATTCAACAGTTGTTTTATCGCGTGATATTGCTGCTCTTGGTATTTACCCAGCGGTTGACCCTTTGGACTCTACTAGCCGTCAGTTAGATCCACTCGTTGTTGGAACAGAGCACTATGCAGTTGCGCGTGGTGTTCAAACAACATTACAACGTTATAAAGAATTGCGCGACATTATCGCAATTTTGGGTATGGATGAACTCTCACCTGAAGATAAGCAGTCAGTAGCTCGTGCACGTAAAATTCAGCGTTTCTTGTCACAACCATTCCACGTTGCAGAAGTGTTCACAGGCTCACCAGGAAAGTACGTTACCCTCAAGGAAACAATCCGTGGATTTAAGATGATTGTAGATGGAGAGTTAGATCACTTGCCTGAACAAGCTTTCTACATGGTTGGTACGATTGATGAAGCTATTGAAAAAGCGAAGAAGCTTTAATTTAAATAAGGTTTTAATACATTATGGCCACCATACATGTTGATGTTGTAAGTGCTGAAAGTTCGATTTATTCAGGTGAAGCTAAGTTTGTAGCTTTACCTGGAGAGTCGGGTGAACTCGGAGTTTTGCCAGGGCATACTCCGTTAATTACTCGAATTCGTCCAGGATCTGTAAGAATTGAAAAGCCAGATGGAGAAGAAGAGTTTGTTTTCGTTGCTGGTGGAATTTTGGAAGTTCAGCCGCACGCTGTTACGGTTTTAGCTGATACTGCAATTAGAGGCGCAGATTTAGATGAGGCAAAAGCAAATGAAGCTAAGCGTCGTGCTGAAGATTTAATGGCCACGCGCTCCTCGGATATTGACTTTGCTCAGGCACAATCTGAGTTTGCAATGGCTGCAGCACAACTGGCAGCAATTGCTAGATTCCGTAGAAAAAAATAAGTAAAAATTGTCGGGTGATATCTTTCCTGAATTAATCAATGACCGATTCATTCGGGCCTGCCGTTTTGAGAAGTTGGACACAACTCCAATATGGCTTATGAGACAAGCAGGAAGATATTTACCGGAATACAACCAAACAAGAGCTAAAGCTGGTAGTTTTTTACAGTTAGCGAAAAATCCTCAACTTTCCTCAGAAGTAACACTTCAGCCGATAGATCGTTATGGCCTAGATGCTGCTATTTTATTTTCTGATATTCTTACTATTCCTGATGCAATGGGACTTGGATTAAGTTTTGAGCAGGGTGAAGGACCTAGATTTGAACACCCGCTTAGATCTGAAAAGAGTGTTAAGGATTTAAGAGTTGCAGACATGAATCAATTACGATATGTTTTTGATGCAGTGAGCCAAATTAAAAAAGACCTTATGCAGGATGGCAAGCAAAGAGTACCACTCATTGGATTTTCTGGCAGCCCTTGGACTTTAGCATGCTATATGGTTGAGGGAGCAGGGTCAAAAGATTTTCAAGAAACAAAAACCATGTTGTATAAACGGCCCGATTTAATCAAACATATTTTAGATATTAATATTCAATCTGTTACAGAGTATCTTCGTATACAAATTGAATCAGGCGCTCAAGCGGTAATGTTGTTTGATACTTGGGGTGGTCTTTTATCTTCTACAGATTATGTAGAGTATTCATTAGCTCCTATGAAGGAGGTTATACGAAGGCTGCATGAGGATCGAGAAATAAAGGAGCAGGTTCCCATTTTGTTATTTTCAAAAGGTGGAGCAATCTGGCTAAATGAAATAGCTAAATCAGGTGCTAATGTTTTGGGCTTAGATTGGACTATTTCATTATCAAAGGCTAGAGAACTTTTAGGTAAACAGAAAATAGTTATACAAGGAAACCTCGATCCGTTGGTTCTGCTAGGTGATCAAAAGATCATTAAAAATAAGGTGAGTGAGTTATTTAATGAGTTGGCACTTACTAAGGCAATTGATGACGAACTATCACCTCTAGACGGACATATTTTTAATTTAGGACATGGGATTTCTCAGTTCACCCCACCAGAGAACGTCGATTGTTTAATTGCTGCTATAAGATCAGAATCTAAGAGACATCGTTTAGAAGCATATTGAAGTTATTAAAGAGAAATATAAAAAAGTTATACACAGGCCGTTATACAACCAACATATAACAAGACCTTGCGATAGACACTAAAATAAAATTATAAGTAACGATCATAAATAGCTGATTTTATTATATATTACTTAAAATATTGATTTTGTATCAAAAAAAGTAGAGATGTCTCTTAAATTGAAGGAAGTGTAAACTTACTAATAATCCACAGACTTATCCACAGGATAAATATGAGAAGATGTAAAAAATAAAAGTAAGTAATTACTAAGAGTATTAAAAACAAAAACGGAAAATAGTCAATCAAGTGATCGTAACAATAGCTATTGATGTTCCCATTTTTCAACTATTTGATTACACCTGGGGTCAAGAGGAGTTATTACAACTCCCAAAAATAGGAGATGTTGTAAAAGTTGAATTTCGATCAAAAATTACAGCAGGTATTGTCTTACAAATAAATGTAAACAATTCGTGTGCAATTGATCAAATACGGTCTTTAAAGCCAATCCTCGCAATAGCACCAAATTTGACTGTAACACAACAAGTGATAAATTTATGTCAATTTTCTTCTAAATATTATTTAAGACCATTGGGGGAAACGCTATTTAGCAGTCTTCCTGCAGATTGGAAAAAGCCAAATAAGTGGGATCTGCTTCAAAAACAAAAATTAAAAGAAAAAGAAAAGAAACAAAATAATAACTCCAATGCTGTCAAAGCATATGAATGGGATTTAAATGAAGAACAAATCAAAAGCTTAGAATATTTAAAAAAAAGTTCTAAGAAAGATAAGTTTGAATTAACTTTATTAAAAGGAATAACTGGAAGCGGCAAAACAGCTGTATATCTGACCTGGTTGAAAGAAGTATTACAGGATGAGAATGCTCAATGTCTCATATTAGTTCCAGAAATTAATTTAACACCTCAATTAGAAAAAATAGTAAAACAAGTTTTTGTAAATGAAGTAGTTACAGTACTGCACAGTAATATAACGTCAACTCAAAGAAATATCGCTTGGTGGAATATTGAAAAAGGAACGTCACGGGTTATCTTAGGAACACGACTAAGTATATTTGCGCCTGCAAAAAACTTAAAAGCAATCGTGATCGACGAGGAGCATGACAACTCCTATAAACAACAAGATGGATTAAGATACAACGCTCGCGATTTAGGCATATGGAGGGCCTCCGAGCTCAAGATTCCAATAGTACTGACATCAGCAACACCATCAAGCGAAACTTGGCATAAGGTATTACAAAACAAAATAAGTTTGCTAACCTTATCAAAAAAAGCAAAAGATGGAGCTAGCCTTTCAAGATTGAATCTCATTGATTTAGGGTTAGAAAGAAGAAACAAAAAAATTAATGCCTATGGCTTATCAGATAAGATACATGAAGTTATTTCTCAAACTCATAAAAATAATAAGCAAACACTCATCTATATTAATAGAAGAGGATACGCACCAATTCTTTATTGCAAGACATGTTCTTGGAAATCAAGTTGTAAAAAATGTAGTGCATGGATGGTGGTCCATAAAAAAACAGGAAGTAATAGAAAAGTTCTGCAATGCCACCACTGTGGAAGCAATCAATATATCCCGCAGAGTTGTCCAGAGTGTGGCAATCAAGATTTAGAGACGCTAGGTATTGGGACACAAAAAATAGAAGAATATTTAAAAGAAATGTATCCAGAAATCGATTTAATACGAATCGATAGTGACTCAACTAGAACAAAAGGATCTGCAGAAGAACTATTTAAAAAAGTTCACGTAGGAGATCCTGCAATCATTATCGGCACACAAATGATAATTAAGGGACATGATTTTCAGCATATACAGTCCATCATTGTGATAGATGTAGATAAAAGCCTATATTCGCAAGATTTTCGTGCCGTAGAAAAAATATTCTCACAATTGGTACAAGTCGCCGGAAGGGCAGGCCGAGGGGAAGCTGCAGAGGGGGCAAATATTTATATACAAACAGAGTTTGTTGATCATCCCATGTTTAAAGCATTAGCAGAACATCAGTATGATCATTTCATAACTGACATAGTACATGAAAGACAGGAGTATCAATTACCACCATATTCACATCAGGCATTAATTATTGCTGAATCGAAAAGCGAACAAAATAATAATGAAACACTTCAGAATATAAAACAGTATTTAGAACAAGAGTTACAAGAAAATATTCAAATAAGCGATCCAACACCAAGAGTACTCCAACGCCTATCAGGAGTTGACAGAAATCAAATACTAATCGAGACGGACGATAGAATCAAATTACAAAAAATTCTTGAAAAAGCATTAGATTATATTGAAGGCATCAAGAAAAAATCACGATCAATCAAATTACAAATTGATCGTGACCCAATACAGTTTTAAGCTTGTTCGTACTCACTCATCGGTACACAAGCACAAAATAAATTTCGATCGCCATGAACATTGTCCACTCTACCAACAGGCGGCCAATATTTATTTTGCTTTAATCTTGATGCTGGATATGCTGCAATTTCTCTAGAGTAAATGTGATTCCATTCAGCGGATAAAAGGGATTGTGCTGTATGTGGAGCATATTTTAAAGGGTTATCTAAAGGATCAAATTTCCCACTAATCACCATTTCAATTTCTTCCCGAATACAAATCATGGCTTCGATAAAACGATCCATTTCAAACTTAGACTCACTTTCGGTTGGTTCAATCATTAAAGTCCCAGGAACAGGGAAGCTCATTGTGGGTGCATGAAATCCAAAGTCCATTAAACGTTTAGCAATATCTTCATTACTAATACCAGAAAGTTTTTGAATAGGCCTAATGTCAAGAATACATTCATGTGCAATTAAATCATTTTGCCCCTTATATAGAATTGGAAAATGAGGGCTTAATTTCTTGGCGATATAGTTAGCAGACAAAATGGCAACTTCAGTTGCCTGTCTCAGACCATGAGAGCCCATCATAGCAACATACATCCAAGATATGGGAAGTATCGAAGCAGAACCATATGGTGCGGCACTAATACGTGGCCTTGAAAGATCACTGTTTGCAATTAAATTAGCTGTAAAGGAGGATGGTAGAAAAGGGGCAAGGTGCGCTTTAGCTGCTATTGGACCAACACCCGGTCCACCGCCGCCATGCGGAATACAAAATGTTTTATGTAAATTGAGGTGACTAACATCACCACCAAAATGTCCTGGAGATGCCGTACCAACAAGGGCATTCATATTTGCACCATCAATATAAACTTGACCACCATGAGTATGAATTAATTCACAGACCTCTTTCACATGCGTTTCAAAAACTCCGTGAGTAGAAGGATAAGTAATCATCATTGCTGCCAGATTTGGGGAGTGAATTAATACTTTAGAATGCAAATCTGCATAATCAATATTTCCATCTGAATCACATGCAATTACGACTACTTCCATACCAGCCATTTGTGCTGAGGCAGGATTAGTACCGTGAGCAGAGGAGGGAATAAGACAAATATTACGATGCATATCACCACGAGATTCATGATATGCCTGAATCGCCAATAGACCTGCATACTCACCTTGAGATCCAGCATTTGGCTGCAATGAGACACAATCATAACCAGTCGCGGCGCACATCATACGCTCAACCTGTTCTATAAGTTGCGCGTAACCTGTCCATTGTGAAGTTGGTGCAAAGGGGTGGATTTGATTAAATGTTGGCCATGAAATAGGTAACATTTCACTCGTGGCATTTAACTTCATCGTGCAAGAGCCAAGAGGTATCATCGTTCTATCTAAGGCTAAATCTTTGTCTGAAAGACGACGAAGATATCGAAGCATCTCATGTTCTGAGTGATAACGATTAAAGGTTGGGTGGGATAAATAAGTATCTGTACGAATTAAATCTTTAGGAAAGCAAGAGTCCGATGAGGAGAATGTTCGAAGGTCATCAACTGCTAAATCAATATTAAAGGCCTTTAATATTCTAGATATATCTGCATCACAACAAGTTTCATCCAGTGAAATGACAATATGATCATCATCAAAATGCCTAAAATTCATCTCTAGTGAATTTGCTTTAGAAAGAATAGAATCAACATGGTTTGATTTGATGAGTAGAGTATCAAACCAAGAAGAATTACAAACATCAACCCCATGCTTCTTTAGAGTGTTCGCCAGTAAAGTGGTGTAGAAATGAGTACGTAGTGCAATTTTCTTTAAACCCTGTGGGCCATGGTAAACCGCAAACATACTTGCAATAACAGCTAATAAAACTTGAGCAGTACAAATATTTGAAGTGGCCTTTTCTCTTCTAATATGTTGTTCACGGGTTTGTAAAGCTAGACGATAAGCAGGGTTACCATTTGAGTCAATACTCACACCAACAAGCCTACCTGGCATATTTCTTTTGTAGGCATCTTTAGTGGCCAAAAAAGCGGCATGAGGGCCACCAAAACCAATCGGCACACCAAAACGTTGTGAGTTACCGATGACAATATCAGCTTGAAGTTTGGCGGGAGACTCCAATAATGTTAGTGCTAATAAATCTGTGGCAACAATAAACAATCCATTATTAGCATGAATATGCGCACTCATTTTTAAATAATCTGAAAGGGAATGTAAGCGACCATTACCACCAGGATATTGAATGATTGAACCAAAAACATCATAATTCATAATATTGGTGGCATCATCAACAATAACCTGAATATTTAATGGTTTCGCACGAGTTTTAATCACCTCAATAGTTTGTGGAAAGACATCAGAAGCAACAAAAAAAGATGTTGATTGAGATTCGGTTGAGCGAAGAGCTAATGTCATAGCTTCAGCTGCAGCCGTTCCTTCATCAAGCATCGATGCATTTGCAATGTCCATGCCTGAGAGGTCCATAATCATTTGTTGAAAATTAATGATAGCTTCCAATCTACCTTGAGAAATTTCTGGCTGATAAGGCGTATACGCTGTATACCATGAAGGATTTTCTAAAATATTCCTTTGAATAACTGCAGGAGTAAATGTGTTGTAGTAGCCTTGACCAATCCAACTTTTATAGACCAAATTCTTATTGGCGATTGACTTTAATTGATTCAATGCTTCGACTTCTGAAAGTGCTTGAGTAAATTCAGCGAGAGGTAATGTCTGATTTTCCCTAATAGAAGGAGGAACTACGGATTGAATTAAATCATCTTTAGATTTAAATCCGAGGACTCGAAGCATAGAATCTTGTTCATCAAGAGACGGTCCAATATGCCTAGAAATAAATTCATCACTTGTTTGTAAAGTGTCTTGTAATAATGAAGAGGACATACACTATTCCCCAATGGATGAACTATATGCAGCAGCATCCAGTAAATCATTTAAATCTGTAGGCTTTGATGCCTTAATCTTAAAGAACCAAGATTCATATGGAGCTGAGTTAATTTGTTCAGGAGTGTTTGTAAGCTCCTCATTAATGGCAATAATTTCTCCACTGATTGGCGCGTAAATATCACTAGCCGCTTTAACTGATTCAACCACTGCACAATTTGATTTCGCAACTACTTGTTGCCCCAATTTGGGTAACTCGATAAAAACGATATCACCTAATGCGTCTTGAGCATGATGCGTGATACCTACTGAATATGACCCGTCTTCGTTGGACAGGCACCACTCGTGAGATGCTGCGTATTTTAAGTTTTGTGGAACTGACATAAATATCTCCTAATATTAAATAAGAATTTGACCGCGACGAACAAATTGAGGCTTTACTAACTGAGCATCAATTTCTTGATCACGAATGTTGACTTGAACAATGGATCCAAGAATTTGACCTTTGGGTAAACGGGCTAAGCCAATCGATTTTTCTAGAGAGGGGCTGTAAGTTCCAGAACATATTTCACCCACACCAGAAAGAGTTGTTACTTTCTGATGAGCCCGAATAATCCCTTTACCTGACAAAACGAGACCTAAAAAATCAAATTGTTGACCTTGTTGAATGAGCTGAGATTTACCAATAAAATCTCGCTCGCTTTTTAAATCAACTGTCCAAGATAGTCCACAATCGAGAGGGCTCGTTTGCGTATTCATATCTTGGCCATATAAGTTATAACCAGCCTCAATTCGAAGAGTATCTCTAGCACCCAAACCAGCAGGTTTTAAATCTGACGAAATCTTTAACAAATAATCCCAAACTAACTGTCCTTGGGACAATGGAATGCTTATTTCAAAACCATCCTCTCCCGTATAACCTGTCCTAGCAAACATCAACTTACCAAAATTAGTAGATAAATAGGAAACATGAAAATAAGCAAGCTTGTCTAATTCATCTTTAATAGTTGGAAATGCATGAGACAGAACTTTTAAACACAAAGGCCCTTGAATAGCTAATAAGACCTCAGGATCTGAACAATTAATCATTCCAGAACGTCTCGGAATAAGATCAACATCTTTAAAAGCTGCAGCTTGCTTATTCATCCATACAAGGTCTGATTCTGCAGTTGAAGCATTTATAACTAATCGATATCGATCTTCAAGTCTATAAACGATTAAATCATCTATGATGCCGCCCTCATGATTTAACATACAAGAATATAGGCCCATTCCAGTAGCTTTTAGCTTTTGAATATTATTGGCCAAGAGATAGGTTAAAAAAGAGATGGAGTTGGAGCCCAAACAATCAACGACAGCCATATGAGAAACATCAAATAAACTGGCGGATGATCTTGTGTGTAAATGTTCACTTAGCTGAGAGCCATAATGAATAGGCATTTCCCAGCCACCAAAATCAATCATTTTTGCACCGAGGGACTTGTGAGCCTCGTTAAAAATAGTAAGTGATGGCATAGGAGCCATAGGAATCCTAATAAGGGCCCCCCTGTCCTTGATACCTGAGAGATTACGCAAAAATTTTACGTTAGCCCCTTCGGTGGGCAACTAAATGCCGCTCTCCAGAGTGTTAATGTTGACAGTCCTTTTGCCTGAGCGTTTATGGGCATTGCGCCTTCGGCGGTGTAATACACTCTCTCCTACCAACATTTAAATTCTAACTGAAAACGCATGACAACATATTGAAAACGAAAAATATTTGATATAAAAAATCCTTGATATGATGCTTGGATGGCACTAAAAATCGTATTAATCCCTGTTACCCCCTTTGAACAAAATTGTTCGTTATTGTTTTGTGATGTAACTCAAAAGGCCGCGGTTGTGGATCCTGGCGGTGATATAGAAATTATTCGTACACAAATAGCAAAACTGAATGTCACTGTTGAACAAGTATTAATTACACATGGTCATGTAGATCATTGCTCCGCCGCCAAAGAGTTAGCGCTTACTCTTGGCGTAGATATTATTGGACCACATATAAATGATCAATTTTGGATCGACTTATTACCTGAACAAGCAAAAAGATTTGGTTTTGAACATGTGGGCCAGTCTTTTATACCGAAGCGTTGGCTAGTCGATGGAGATCAAGTTTGGGTAGGTGAAGAGTGTTTCGATGTTATTCATTGCCCTGGTCATACTCCTGGACATGTTGTCTTTGTAGATAAGAAAACAAGAATTGCCGTAGTAGGAGATGTCTTATTTTCAGGCTCTATTGGAAGAACAGATTTTCCTAAAGGAAATCATCAAGATTTAATTAACTCTATTAAAGAGAAATTATTCCCACTAGGAGATGACATCACATTTATACCGGGGCACGGACCAGTGTCAACATTTGGTCAAGAGAGAGTATCAAACCCCTTCTTGATCGACTGACTGAGGCATTAAGCTTTAATTGCGCCAGTGCGGTGAGTGCGGTTATAAAGGCAACTTGCGCATATCCAACGCTGTTTGCGATTACTCGTCGGAATCCATGTACCGCCATCAAGACGCTTTTCCCTACTGCAGGAAGAGCAAAATTTAAGAGACTGACTGGTTGTATCAGTTGTAGAGGAAGTGGTTGTTGTACTTGTAGTCATTTATTACAGCCTAAGCAACAAAACTCTATTTTAACTCAATTTTAAAATAAGACCTTTATTGCGGGCTGAGGACAACTTTAATTGATTCAGCAGTTTTATTTCCTTGAAAATCTAACCAAATCTTGTTTTTAAAGTCATAAAGCTTACAAAGCTTGGCAGTTTCAAAATACCATGACCAAGAGAAGGGCTGCTTAATAATTCTTCCGGGCAATACTTCTTCTAATTTATTTTGAGCATTGGATAATTGATATAAAGGAACTCCCATATCCACATGGTGTGCAGTATGTTCCATGATGTGATGCATCAACACGCCAAAATGATATTTGAATGTCAGGTGAACTGTTGTAGATACAAAGGGTTGAGCTCTCATCCACTCAGATTTATTGTCGTACCATGAAACACTAGTATGAGTGTGGTGAACATAAACAACCCATCCAATCATGGCATTCCAAAAGATAAATGGAATCAAGAAGCCACAAATAAGTAAACCAATGATCGATTGATTGGTAGCTAAAGCAGCGTAAACTAAAGTGCCTATCCACAAAATACCAAACGCAGAAACCAGCAAATTATCTTTCAAAAACACCTTGCGAGTTGAAGGCATATTTTTACTATTTGGGAAGTACATCTTGTTCCACCAGATTTCTAGCGTGTAATAAATTGCAGGACCCCATCCACTGCGGTAAATACGCTCGAGATTTTGTCTCCAAACTGGCATTGACTGAAACTCTTCCAAGCTTGCGGGCGCCCAAACAAAGTCAAAGCCCTTTAGATTAGTTTGACCGTGATGAACTACATTATGACCAACTTCCCACAGACTATAAGGAGTCATAGATGGTAAAAAAGCAATACGTCCAAGAATTTTGTTTAATTCTCGATGTGGCGTATAGCTCTGATGGCAGGCATCGTGACCCAAGATAAATAAGCGACCGATCCAAAATCCTGCAATATTGCCTAAAAGAATTTTTACGAATAAATTTTCAATAAAAATAACACCAGCAATTAAGGCAAGCCAAATCAAGACATCACCTAAAAGCAAAAGAATTGCTTTAATGGTTTGTTTTTCAGCAAAAGGTTCGATCCAACTACGAATCACCTTACGATTAGGAATTGGCAAACCCTCTGGAATGGGCTTAACATCAATGATAGAAGTATTTAATTGTGCGGTCATATTTTAAAAAGGTTTTGTATTGAACTACATTTTATCTATCTTTTAGATTTAACGTATTTACACCTGCTAAAACAACACAATAACCCCAAAAAATTAAGTAAATAAAAGAAATCAACCGCGTAAGCCTTTTAAAGCGTTGTTTACCTACAACAATATGAAAGGGTAAAAATAGAACGGTATCATTCAAAAAAACATTATTTATTACAAGATATCGATAGGTAATAATTTTTATGTTATTTTTTTAAAGTATTCTTTGAAGCATATTATTTATAAATCTAGGAGGATTTGCATGAACAATTTTGGCAAATTTGGCACGGCTGTCGCCCTTGCCTCATTCATGGTGGCAACTCAGGCTGCTCCCATTGCATATGAAGTGAATAAAACCCCAGCAAACGATAACTGGAGTGGAGCTGCAAATGGTTACGTTTGGAAAAATGGCACGGATGAGTTGTGTTGGAGAGATAATTTTTGGACACCTGCAACTGCAAATGCACTTTGTGACGGCGCCCCAGCAAAAGTAGTTGCTCAACCCGCAGCTCCAGTACAACAACAAGTTGTTCAAACTAGACAGCCAGTTTCTGGAACATTTACCTTAGGTGCAGATGGCGCATATGCTTTAGGTTCTGCAGTTATTACTCCAAAAGGTAAGTTAATTCTTGACGCTGCAATTGCTAAATTAGCAGGCTATGATTTAGACAGCCTAGTTATTAGTGGCTATACAGACTCACAGGGCACTGACAAGATCAACACACCTTTATCAAAAAACCGTGCTAAGAGCGTTAATGATTACTTAGCCTCTAAAGGTGTTCCAGCTTCAAAAATGTCACATGAAGGATATGGCTCTTCAAATTATGTAGTAAATCCATCTACATGTAATGGCATGAAAGTAAATGGTCGCCCAGTTTCACGTACAGTATGTGAAGCTCCAAACCGTCGTGTAGAAGTTAAATTTAACGGCTACGCAAAAGAAGCAGCTAAATAATAGTAGGGTTGATGGAATAAAAAGCACCGTTTTTTACGGTGCTTTTTTATTTCTTAACAGGTGTATCTTGGTGCGCCCGGCGCGAATCGAACGCGCGACCCTTGGCTTCGGAGGCCAATACTCTATCCACTGAGCTACGGGCGCATTAATCATGACTAGTAAATAAGGTCAATCAAATGCTTAAAAGATGCAATATTGTTGCTAAATTATGATGATTCTACTCAGGTTCATGGGTGTGTAAATAAAATGTTATGTTGAATGGCTATAATTTGTATATAAGATACTAAATAAATTTAAAATTGAAGGAAAAGTAATGAGCGAACAACACGGCAGCATGATTAAAAACCCGAAACAGTTAATTACTATGGTATTTGCAGCATTTTTTATACCCCTCATAGTGATACTTTTGTTGCTTATATACGCTGATAGCGGGACAAAACATTCATCAATACCAAGTGCAGAGTCAACTCTAAAAATTATTAAACCGGTGGCAAACCTGAACTTTGTAGATTCTTCCGCACCTAAAGTAATTAAAACAGGCGAAGCGGTATATCAAAGTGTATGCGCCTCATGCCACTCTTCAGGAGCCGCAGGAGCACCTAAATTTCAAGATAATGCAGCATGGTCTGGAAGGGTTTCTAAGGGATATGATTATTTGGTTTCATCAGCAATCAAGGGTAAAAATGCAATGCCTGCAAGAGGCGGTGCATCACCTGATGATGTGAGTGACTTTGAAATAGCCCGTGCTGTTGTCTATATGGCAAATGCCTCTGGCGGGAAATTGAAAGAGCCTAAAGAACCAGATTCAGCAAAAGATGCTGGAGCAGAAAAAAAATAAAAATTACCCGTCATTTGACGGGTTTTTTGTTTTAAGGGCCAAATCATAAGCGTCATTTTTTGACATTAATTGCGCTTTAGAAAAGACTTCTGCAATTTGTTTACTTCCCAAGTAAGAAGATAAGACTTCTGCAAGTTTTGGAAGGTTAACAATGCAATCACTTGTAACTAAACCATGGCGGTTAGGATCGGAATGCGCACCTCCTAAAATAATACAAAACTCACCACGCTCTTCAAGGTGAGAACTTAACCACAAAGGAAGATCGCTAAGTGTTAAATATGAAATAGTTTCAAATTTTTTAGTTAATTCACGACCAATCACGATGGAACGTGTATGGTCATTCAAATTTTGCAATATGTCGTTTAAGGTGTTTTTAATTCTTTGTGGCGACTCATAGAAAACAGTGGCTTGAATAGATTTATTGATCAGGTCAAAAGCATCAGAACGATCTTTCCCTTTTAATGGCAAAAAACCGAGAAATTGAAACTCGCCATGTTGACTATGCGTTAATTGACCCGCAACGGAGAGTAAAGTGGTTATCGCACTCGGCCCTGGTATGGGAAATATCTGATATCCAGAAAGTCGAACTTCATTAACCAATCGCGCTCCTGGATCAGAAATGCTGGGTGTTCCTGCATCGCAAACATAGGCCCAACGCTCTCCCATTTGAAGGCGATTGATTAATGATATTGCTGCCGCATTTTCGTTATGCTCATGAATTGCCATTAAGGGCTTTTGTATTCCTAAAGACTGAAGAAGGTGAGAAGTGTGTCGTGTATCTTCGCACGCAATCCCGTCTACTGATCGTAAAATATGAACAGCACGATAAGTGATATCACCCAAATTACCAATAGGAGTACTCACTACATAAAGTGAGCTTTTTGGCATATTTTGTTGGTCTAAAAAAAATGTTTGATCCATAATGTAGTGATAGGTTAACGAATAGAAGAGTTGCGATATAACAGTTTAAGCGTATATCCATAATAAAAAGAAGGAAGTTATGAATAAAGATTTATTAACACTAATCCAACAACAATTTAAAGATAGTATTTCTACCAAACAAGAGGCATCGGCATTGCTAGCCCCCTTAGTTCAGGTTGCAATTGAACTTATGTTTTCTTCTATCAGTAAGGGTGGAAAAATACTCGCATGTGGCAATGGGGGATCTGCTGCGGATGCACAACACTTTGCAGCTGAACTAGTTGGTCGCTTTGAAAGAGAAAGAAAAGAGCTAGGCGCGATTGCATTAACTACAGACTCATCCATACTAACGGCAATAGGAAATGATTATGGCTATGATGAGGTGTTTAGTAAGCAGGTAAGAGCTCTTGGCAAGCCGGAAGATATCTTATTAGCCATATCTACTTCAGGAAACTCAAAAAACGTTATTTTGGCAATTGAGGCGGCACAAAAAATTGGTATGGGAGTTATTGCATTTACGGGCAGAGGGGGCGGAAAAATAAATCAGTTGCTTAGTCAACACAATAGTCAACAGAATGTCCATTTGTGCGTTCCATCTGAAAGAACAGCACGAATTCAAGAAACACATTTACTCTTACTCCATTGTTTATGCGATGGCATCGATCATTTATTACTGGATTAAATATAAAAATGAATAAAACAATAAAAAATACAGCGCAAATACTCTTAATATCTTTGTTGATTATCAATTTGGTAGGGTGTTTTCCATTGATCATTGGAGGAGTTGCTGAAACAGCCTTAGTCTTGGGCGATAGACGACCAGTAAGTGTTGTGACCTTGGACCGAGGCATTCAACTTGAAGCCGATTCATTAATTTCCAAAAAATTTCAGGACAACGTTCATGTCAATGTAAATGTCTTTAATCAAAAAGTTTTATTAACGGGTGAAGCAACTACTCAAGCGTTAAAAGATCAGATTCAAAATTCGATTTTGCCAGTGAAAAATGTAAAAAACATTGTGAACGAAATACAAATTGGTATCCCAAGCTCGACTAGTTCAAGATTGTCAGATAGTTCATTATTCACTTTAGTAAAAGCAAAATTAATTACTACAAATGACGTCCCTACTAACTCCATCAAAATTACGGTGGAAGCAGGTAGTGTTTATTTAATGGGCATTACAACTGAGCTAGAGGCAAAAGCAGCGGCAACGGTCACGAGTAAAAGTAGTAGCAGCATCAAACAAGTTGTTAAGTTATTCGACATTATCACCGAAGAAGAAAAGAAAAAACTCGTCAATGCTTCCACTCCACCCGCTCAAACAAAGCCATAAATACAGATGGATAATATGTATTGCTACACTTGTTTTTGGGTTTTATATACCAATATCAGATGCACAAGAGATTAAGTCGGTTGCTGAAGGGCTTGCAAAAAAACATGGGTGTTTAGGCTGTCATGCATCGACCAAAAAAATTATTGGCCCTGCTTTTCGTGATATTTCTGAAAAGTATCGCAACACACCTAACGCTCAAAATTACCTGATATTACGAGTTAAACATGGCGGTTCAGGAATCTGGGGAGTTGTTGCAATGCCTGCAAATAAGAATATGAGTGATGCTGATTTAGAAAGCATCACTCAGTGGGTACTAAATCACTAGTTGGATAGTAGGCCACCTAAAATTAATTTATTGTTTAGAAGAGTTCTTTTAAAGCCCTGCTTGATAGAGTAATCAATAATTGCTGATTGATCTTGCATTGCCTCAAGAATCATACTTTGTGAATTTCCAGGAGGAAGTCGCAGATAGGCATCTGCCTCTCCATAAGAAAACTCAACCTCCATACCTGCTTTGCGAGCAATATGCATCATTGCAGCATTACTTGATAGGCAATGCACGTAAAGAACACTTATATTGGTATTTCTAGCATGTATTGCAGATCTTTTAAATAGACCGGTTCCAACACCGAAACCTCGACCATTCTCAGAAACAGATACGCCGAATTCGGCAGTATGTTCTTGACCAGGTAATTCTTGCCCATAACCCAGGTGAGCCAGGCCAATAATTGTCAAAGAACTATCAATGACACCCAAAAAACAATCTCTAGAAAAGTTAAAAGAATCTACATAGGAATTAATGAAGTGGTCTGTAGCATGCATGCCGAAACGTAGGCGACGATCACTTTCACCCAAGGATAGGAGATGTGCTCTCATCATTTCAAGATGAGAACGATTTAACTCCAAGACTAGAATCATCTTTGGTCTAGTTGGAAAATTGTCGCTTGAGCCCATAACACCTATTCAATTTAAGTTAATTAAATACATTTTAAACCAATATGTAAAAATAGTTAGGGTTAACCCTTAAAAATGAGGGAATATTTGATTTAAATATAAAGAAAAGCTGTGTCATTTCGATTATTTTGTAAATTTTTAAAGAAAAAGAGAAATATTTCAGGATAGGTGTTGACAAGGAAAAATATATCTGTCATAGTCTCACTTCTTCGCTGAATGTTCTTAAATAAAACAAACAGCCACTCTTTAAAAATTAGTCAACCGATAATTGTGGGTACTACCTGAAAGCATTTAGTCCTTTTGGACAATGAAATAAAGTAGTACTCACTTAAACAGTAAATTGATTCAAATAGAAATAAATGAGTCATTTCTTTGAGTGAGCGACATGCCTTAATTGGCATACAGATATTAAACTGAAGAGTTTGATTCTGGCTCAGATTG
>Ga0209188_1001340_pt1 | contig 20103 bp, 21 predicted proteins | sample C_130625_EF_Meta_FD_187307 | JGI IMG/M metagenome (GOLD analysis project Ga0209188, IMG submission 187307) | Freshwater microbial communities from Lake Croche, Canada to study carbon cycling - C_130625_EF_MetaG (SPAdes) (version 2) | ecosystem: Environmental > Aquatic > Freshwater > Lake... | reverse complement strand
TGTAGCTGTTGCTGCGTTTCCGGTAATACTACCTACAATAGGATTGGTTACTGTCAAATTTCCTAATGTCCCAACACTCGTTAAACTTGAATTCACCACATTCGATGCTAAAGTCGTTCCTGTTAAAGTTCCTGCATTGGCTGTCACTGTAATATCTGATGTACCATCAAAGGCAACTCCATTAATATTTTTTGCGGTAGCTAATTTTGTAGCACTACCGGCATTTCCTAAAATACTACCTACAATAGGATTGGTTACTGTCAAATTTCCCAATGTCCCAACACTCGTTAAACTTGAATTCACCACATTCGATGCTAAAGTCGTTCCTGTTAAAGTTCCTGCATTGGCTGCCACTGTAATATCTGATGTACCATCAAAGGCAATTCCATTTATGTTTTTTGCGGTAGCTAATTTTGTAGCACTACCGGCATTTCCTAAAATACTACCTACAATAGGATTGGTTACTGTCAAATTATTCAATGGACCCACATTAGAAGCATATAATGAATAGGGAACATTTCCAAAAGGAGTTGTCCCTAAATCAACCCAATTGCTATTATAGTCCCATGTGGAAACGGGTGCTTGAGGCTTAACAGCAATTTTTAAGTTCAAATAATATGGGCCATTTCCCCAAGGAATCGTATTTAAACTGCTAAATATACCTCCTATTCTGGTACCTTGGCCTATGCTAATGTTAAATACGCCCAGCGCATCAGTAGTGGTTTGGAATGTTTCCGACAAAACAGTCGTACCAGTTGGGCTTGATTGTATGATACTCGTTTGAACATATATATTTCTTTCTCTTGCAGGATTTAAGTAATAATCTCTAGCTACTGCTTGAAAAAATATACCATTGGTATTGTTTTGGGCATAAGTATTTTGAGCTAAAAGCATTAATACAAATGAAAAAAATGTTAGGATAAACTGCTTGTGTAATTTCATGTGCATATTTGAGATTTTCTTAGTTGGCTTTAATAAATATAATGGCATCAGCATAATTGGAAGATTCAACTTTTAAAATATAACTACCTGAGACAAGGCTTGAAACATTTAGCAAAATTCCTTGAAACAAAGAAGCCCCTGTTTCAGTTTGATTGCTAAGTACTATTCCACCTGTTGTCATTACACTTACTGTAAACTGATCCTTAAGAGGAGGTAAATTCATCAATTTAACTTTACTCACTGATCTAGTTGGATTAGGGAACATTTTAACGCCTAACTTATTGAATTCTTGAGTTACTGTACAATTAAGTTCGAATACTCCTGAATTTCTAATCCCGTTAAAAACTGCAATGCCAGATTGAACATTGATACAATTAGCATTGCTCGTAAATTGTAGTGCGGTCGCATTATTTGAACTTCCTGCTATAACCCCTACACTACTGATCAAAAAACTTTGAGCATTAGCTGTATTATTTACCATAAACTGACTAATAATACATCCAAAAATTATAAAATGTAAAGTTTTTATGTTGATTGTTTTTTGCATTAATCTTTGGGAAAGGAATTGTTTATTTAATTGTACTGTAATAATACTTGGTTGTTACATTTCCGTTTGTAGTGGATAAAACCATGTTGTTGGAGCCTAAACTATTTACATTATAATTATAAATATCAGTTAACCCACTTGGTAATTTAGCATTAATATTAACGAGTAGTTGAGTACCTACTTTGAATACTGAATAGGTACCAGTTAACCCATCAGAATCTTTTGTTGATTTATCTATTGATATTTGTATAGAATATGTTGGTTGACCTAAAAATGTCTTTGTGGTAGTCATACCATTGGTAGTGGTCTGTAAATATTGTAAATACCATATTTTATCTCCCATCATTTGATAAGCAAGTGATACTTCATCTGTTGTATTATCCTTTGTGCATCCACTCAACAAAGCAGTAAATAAAATAAACAAGGTTGTAAATTGTAATATATTTTTTTTCATTAGTATAGTGTAAAATTTTAAAATAAGTCACTTACTTTAAACATCATTCCCATTGTAAAACTGTTAAAAGTTGTTTTAATAGGTGATTTAGTAAAAGAGGAAAGACCTTGTTTATAATGAAGAAATAAAGTGTAATAGGATCTGTTATTAAACTCAAAGCCAATATCACCTCTTACGACAAATCTTTGGTAATTATTATTAATAAGATTGTCTGCGCTTTGCGTTGAAAGTCTGGTTTCTAAACTTGGTCCTATAACAATGTAAAATTTGTTGTTAATTGTATCACCAAGTGGAATTAGCTTTTTATAATGCAATGAAGTGTTTAAAGTAAAAAACTGATCGTCAGCTTTGTATTTAGAAAAACTTTCTGAGAAAGGTGCAATCTTAATCGCATCTTTATAGTTTGTGCCTGAAGTATATTTATTTAATGACACTTCAAAGGAATATACATGTTTTTTATTTTGTATTGCCTCATACCTGAAGCCTCCAAAAAAACCAGGCTTATATGCATTATTATTTATCGAAGCTATATTGTAATTAAAGTTTGAAGCATAATTACCTGTACCTATGTATTGATTTGAAAAATTAATACCTCCTAAAACATATAAATTATCCCCCTTTAAACACTTAAAATTTTTTAATAGGTTAAAATTTTTAGATTGTGCTGATATTTTACAAAATGAAATACAAACAACAAAAAATAACAATGTTGCTTTAAATACGCTGTTTTGAATAAATTTTATCATAAAATTATTTCTATGACGAATATAAAATTTAAATTATACATTAATAAAATTTAATATTATCAATTTATTATCTATGAATACGGATACAAACATTTTGAATTATCAGATATATTTTCGTATATCTACGGATAAATGCGGATATATTGAGCTTAATGATAAATAATCTTCAGCTTGATTTAGACATTAAAATCATGCAGGATCTAGTTCAGGTGATATTTCAAACAAGTTAGCTATCCCACTGCCAACAGTGAAGAAAACCTTGGTTGAATTGTTGAATAAAAGATAATTATTAAAGACGGCGTTGGAAGAGCAACAGGATATTATTCATTATAAATTATATAGAACAGTGATGTATAATTATTTTAATTAATTGAGTACATTTTGTATTTAAAATAAGCTTAAATTAGATTATTAAAAATAACTATATGAAATATGCAGCTTTCCTACTTTTAAACATTGTTTTTTTATTTTCTTGTAAAAATCAAGATTATAAGGATCGATTGGCAAAATCGTCATTTGAAAATAAAAATGGTTGGTACTACGTACATTTAGAGGGAAGCCCTTCTAATATTGGTTTCCAACATGGTTATTTATTATCAAATCAAATTGATACCGCAATTAAAGCAACCGCATATTATTATGAACATGAAACTAAACGTAACTGGAACTTTTACCGAGAAAGTGCTCAAAGATTTTTGTGGAATAAATTAGACAAAGAATATAAAGATGAAATAAATGGTATTGTTGAAGGATTAGCTGCAAAAGGCATAAAATATGATAGTTTAGACATAACTGCCTACAATGCAATTTTAGAACTTGCTAATTATTATGTTCCTCAATTAATGAATCAAGAAAAAGCAAATTCAGGAAACAACAAAGCGCCTGGTAATTGCAGTGCATTTATTGCTACCGGAAAATACACAAAAGATGGTAAAATTGTGATTGGGCATAATAACTGGAGTAACTATCTTCTAGGTCAATATTGGAATGTGGTTACTGATATTGTTCCAACAAAAGGCAATCATATTATTATGGATTGTATGCCTGGATTTATTCATAGTGGAGATGATTTTGTGATTTCTTCCAATGGAATTTTAATAACTGAAACAACCATTACTCAATTTTTAGGTTTTGATACAACTGGTATTCCCGAATTTCAACGTGCGCGAAAAGTGGCTCAATATGCCAATAGCATTGACGAAGCAGTTCGTTTATTTACAACTGGAAACAATGGTGGTTATGCAAATGACTGGTTAATTGGAGATACAAAAACAAATGAAGTTGCAAGATTAGAATTAGGATTAAAAAATTACAAAGTATGGAGAAGTAAAGACACTGCCATTATTGGATCCAATTTTGCTAGTGATGAAAAATTAATAAAAGAGGAAACCACCTTTAATACCGCTGATATTAACAATAGCCCAAATGCACGAAAATTAAGAATGGAAAAATTAGTAATAGATTTAAAAGGAAAATTAGATGAAGAAACCGGTAAGGTATTAGAAGCCGATCATTTTGATGCCGTTCAAAATAAAGTTAACAATAACCGTTGTGTTGTATGTGGTCATGTGGATGAAGATGTACTGGGTTGTAAAGAATTTGACCTAGGACCCTATTATCCAATGGGATCTGTTCAAGGTAAAGTGACCACTGCTGCTATGGCAAAGGATATGAAATTTTGGGCGCACATGGGCCATCCATGCGGACAGGATTTTGTAGGTGAAACTTTTTATAAAGCCCACCCTGAATACAAATGGCAGGAAAAATATTTAAAAAATATGAAAGCATACCCTTGGACCATTTTTCAAGGAAAAAATTAATAAATAAATTGGAGAGATATGTTCCAAAATCTCAAATTGGAACATATTGCTTCTTTCATTCTGCATTTACACTCATTGTTCCCCGTAAATTGTTGGATATCAAAACCAACATAAAATGAAAAAAATTATCCTTTTTATTGTAACGATGTTCGTTTACACGCTTAGTTACTCACAAGCTTTTTACAACATTCATGATTACAGAAAAGTAAGTCAAAATGAATTGAAACCCTTTTTAGAAAATGAAGAACATTTTTGGAGCAAAGTGGCTCAACTTTTAGTTAAAGAAGGAAAGATAAGCAATTGGACAGTTTTGCAACGTGAAACAGGCCTAGATGAGGAACCCAATATTTGCTTTATCATAGGACTTGGTAGCAAACAAAATGTTAATGAATTAACTGAAAAGTATAGTAAAGCAACGCAACAAGTACTTGCTTCCATGGGAAAGGACGAAGCTGTTTTTGTAAAAAGAGCGCTTGAAATTGACCCACACCGCATGATGTTGTATGTGTTAAATAGAACTAATCTTGAAACGGCAGATGGTGATACTAAATACCTTAAAATAAATTACTTTAACACAAGTAATGCGGATAAAATGAACCAATTGCAAGGAAAAGTTTGGGGTGAGTTCATTAAAAAATCAATGAATACAAAAGCAACAACACAAAATTGGTGGTCAACTTCTCAAGTATTGTCTCCACTAGGTAATGGATACAACTGGAATTATATCTCTGTCGATGGATATCCAAGTTTAGAAGATGCCTTAGATGGCGGTTGGGCCAATACGCCAACATACCCAGATCTTACTGATATTTCTAAATTGATTGGAGGGAATGCTTATAAATCAGTAATTTGGCATGTTTTGATGCAAGTAAATAGAAAAGGCGAGTTTTATAAAAATTAATAATCGCTTAATCGCAATATAAAATCCTTCAAAATGGCGCCTTCAATTGTATTGAAGGCGCCATTTTATTTAGATGATAACAGTAAATGCAAGATTAAGAAAAACGCAGTTTGAATGATATATAAACTTGTTGCGAAAGGATTTGTCTCTTTTTTTAAAACATACATTTTAAAACCCAATAGTGCTCCACTAATCAGGAACCAACATGTATAATTAAACAAAGGAACCTGACCATTTTCCCAAGACCAAAATTGTAATTTTATGGCCACTGGTTCTAAAATGATATCAAAAAAAGTTGCCAGTAAAGCCCCTCCCACAATCACCAAAATAGTATACAATACAGTATTCATGTTTAGGTTCCACTTTTTTTGCAGCAAACTTATAAATTGTGTAACGAGTGACCCTGAACAATACACAATTAGAAACCAATTTAAACCAATTAACAAGGGGACACCAAAAATTTTAGGCCCCAATACCTGTCCATATTGGTAATGACCAAAAAGAATTCCCGTTTGTACCCCCACAATTTCTGTTGCCATTCCCACGATAAAAGAAACCGTAAAAAATAAAATGTATGCCTTTGCAATTTTGAGTTGTATACTTGATAGTAACAAAAACATAGTGATTAAAACAAGGGGCGTACTATTTACAAACCAATCTTTATAAGGGGTAAATAAAATTCCCAACAAGCCAGTTACATGAAATAGTATGGCTATAGCGATAGGAATAAAATTTTTACTATTAAAAGAAGTCGTTTTAAACATTGGACTTGTATTTGTCTTTGATTAGGTTTGAAACAATCGCAGCGCTTGATAAACAAAGCGGTATACCCCCTCCTGGATGTACACTACCCCCCACAAAATATAACCCATTGATGTTTTTACTATAATTTGGATGTCGCATAAAAGCTGCAAACTTACTGTTGGAACTTGTACCATACAAGGCGCCCAAATAAGAGGCTGTTTTTGACTCAATCATTACAGGTGTCAAAACAGCCGATACCTCAATCAATGGTTCAATATTTTCCCCTACTGCTTTACTTAATTTTTGAACGATACAATTTTTGTAAAATTTTTCCAAAGCAGCCCAATCCTGTCCTTTATTGGGGGGTACATTGATCATGACAAACCAATTTTCTTTACCCAATGGGGCATGTTTCCCAGGCTCTAACTTGTTGGTAATATTCACATACACTGTTGGATCCTCATAGGGAAGTCCTGTGGTAAATATGCTTTCAAACTCGGCTTTATAATCCTTACTAAAAAAAATATTATGTAAGTCAAGCATGGGAAAGGTTTTACTCATTCCCCAATAAAAAATGAGAGCACTACTGCTTCTTTCTTGTTTTTTTACTTTGTTTGCTTTTTTTGAATTGTTCAATAAATTTTGATACGTAAAATAAATATCGATATTGCTCACAACAATGGTTGCATCCTTTTTTTCGTTGTCAACCATTACCCCTTTGACCAAGTTGCCCTCCGTAAGTATATGTTGAACTGTTTTGCCAAAAGTAAATTGCACCCCTAATTTTAAGGCTAACTGATACAAAGCATTTGTGATACTTATCATGCCGCCTTTTGGATAAAAAGCACCCTCATTATGTTCTAAATGCGTAATTAAGGATAGCATTGCAGGTGCTTTGTATGGATTGCTTCCATTGTAAGTGGCAAAACGATTAAATAGCTGTACTAATTTTGGTGATTGAAATACTTTTTTATTATAATCGTCTAAAGACTTAAAAAGATAATCACTTTTTAAACTAGCAATGGCTTTAAAAATGGGTGCTAGAAAAATTGTTTGCACACGATGTAATGAAAAGTGCAAAAAGATATTTGCAATTTGTTGGTACGCTGAACGAGCATTGTTTAAATATCGATATAGGTTTTCAGGTGATTCATTTGTTTTTTCCTGTAACTCTTTTGCAAAGGCATCTTTGTTTGTAAATGCCTTGATACAAACACCATCATCATAAAAATAATGACAAGCGACCTTTATTTTTTCATAGGAAAAATAGGAAGCAATGGGTTCATTTGCTAATTCAAAAAGGGCCTCTATTAAATGGGGACTTGTAAATAAACTAGGGCCTGCATCAAAACTAAAACCCTTGTTATCAAAATGACTTAATTTTCCACCTGGATATTCATTTTTTTCAAAAACTTGAACCGTGTAACCTTGTAATTGTAGCCGAATTGCGGTAGCCATACCACCAATACCAGCACCAATTATGATTACTTTTTTGGGGGACACGTATTATTGATATTTAATCGGAATAAGTTTAATGATGCCAACCATGTCAAAAAATTTAATGACTGGATAAACAGGATCAAACTCCCACCACTTGGCTGCAAAATTTGGTCTTGCACCTGCATGGTGATGGTTGTTTTGATACAATTCTCCTAACATTAAAAAATCTATAAATAAAGTGTTCTTGGATTGGTCTTTTTCATCAGGGAAATTTCGGTATCCATATTTGTGTCCCGCCCAATTAACAACAGCCCCTTGAATAGGTCCCATTAAAAAATGGATGGGTAATAACAAATACATCCACCAAGCTGTAGCAAAATTGATATAAAATAAAATGTATAACGCTGCAAATGATAACCTTGTAACAATATGGTCCGCAATTTTGTCAATTTTTGGATTTACAGGAAAGTTTTTATCAAAGCGTTTTTCTATTGATAAAGTTCCATGCAAGACGCCATTGTAAACGTTTTTTGTATGTATCATCATTGAAAAAACTTCTTTAAAAAAATGTGGTGTGTGTGGGTCTTGTTCGGTGTCACTGTATGCATGATGCATACGATGTAATATGGCGTAGGCGCGTGCATTTAAATACGAGCTGCCCTGCATTGTCCAAGTGAAAATATAAAAGAATTTTTCCCAAAAAGGAGACATGCTAAACATTTTGTGCGCAGCGTAACGATGCAAATAAAAAGTTTGTCCAAACAACGATAGGTACCAATGTAATACGAGAAATAGTAAAATTACCATCAAAAAAATTTGCGTAAAGTTACCATACTTACTTTAAAGTTGGAGAATCTGTTTAATGAAACTGAATTCATATTGGTCATTCTTTACTATAATTTAAAAAATTAACCTACTTTTAATACCATAAAAGTTTATTAAAAATAAAATAATGGTGGTCGTTAAAGGTAAACCCATTGATAACAAAACAAGGTGTATTCATTATCATTCAGCACTCGATATCATTGCCATCAAATTTAAATGTTGCAACACTTATTATCCTTGTTTCCAATGTCATCAAGAATCTGTCAATCACACTGCACAAGTATGGTTAAAAGCTGATTTTGATAACCATGCGATACTATGTGGTAATTGCATGTCAGAAATGACGATTCAACAATATAAAACATCAAATTATACCTGCCCCAATTGCTTAGCGCTGTTCAATCCTAAATGTGTTTTACACGACCATTTGTATTTTGAGGTGTAAGCAAATAGTAACAGGCGAACTAGAAATTTTAAGTATTAAAATTGTTCCAATCGCTGAAATTGGAACAATTTTGATGCTTAAAAAGAGATAAATTCATCAGTTCGTTTTATATTAGTTATTCAAAATTTAAAATAAAATGAAAAATTTACTTTTTTGTTGCTTAATAGCAACGAGTATCATCTCTTGCTCACCAAATGCCCAAAAATCAAACGCTGTTGACTATCCTGCAAATGCAGCTGGATACAATCTTGATAGCTCTGCAAATATTGATTTGGTTAAAAAAATGGTGAAGTCTTTTGAAGCAATGGATTCAATTGGAACCAAATCATCTTATGCTGAAAACGCCAAGTTTCATGAAAATGGTAATGAAATGAGCTTAAAGGAAAATTTGACTGTTTTTAACATGTGGAAATCAAAAGGAATTAGCATCAAAGTGGAAAAAATAGAGCCAATTTGGGAGGCGGTGAATAAAAAGGCATCTGATAGTGGTTATACCAATTACGTCATTGGATACCAAACCATTGTGTTTACAAAAGGAGACAAGTCTGTGAAAGTTATCAATAATGTAGTAGATGCCATTAAGAATGGCAAAATTGCAGAAGAGTGGATAATTTATGATTCAAAGGAATTGTATAGCTTACTGCAATAATTACGTTTTTACATGCTTTTTTAAGATTCGTTTAGCCTCCACTTTAACCTTATCCGTTTTTTTGAGGCCCCAAACTTTTTCACTGGCCAATTTTCTCGTTATTTCGAGATCAACAATGGGTGTTGGATAGTCAACACCCATTTTTACACCGTATAGGCTTTGTTCCATTGCACTCATTTTCCAAGGCTCATGTATTAAATTGGAGGGAACTGCCTTTAATTCAGGAAGCCACTTTTTTATAAATGCACCCTCTGGATCATGTTGTATTGAATTTTTTACTGGATTATAAATGCGGATGGTATTTATGCCTGTCACCCCTGATTGCATTTGTAGTTGTGAATAATGTATACCAGGTTCATAGTCTAAAAATTGCTTGGCTAAAAAATGTAAGTATCGCCAATCCTGCCATAAATTAAAAACAAAAAAAGATACAACCATTGCCCTCATTCTAAAATTTAAATACCCAGTTGTTACCACACAACGCATGCATGCATCAACAATGGGTATCCCTGTTTGTCCTTTTTGCCAAGCCGTTATATAGTATTCATTTTTTGTTTTTACAATTACATCATACGCTCTATTTATGTTTTCAAATTCTATACGGCACTCATCTTCAAATTTTTGCATAAAATGACAATGCCAATGTAAACGTGAAATAAAATTTGACAAAGCTCTTTTATTTATTGCTTCCGGATAATATTGCATGGTTTGCTGATAAACCATGCGCATGCTAATATTCCCATAAGCTAAATAGGGTGAAATACGGCTACAACCTGTTCTACTTAGCAACGGCTTTGAAATATGCAATGAATACTGTTGGTACCTGTTTTTTAAAAAACTTTCTAAATACTTCCATGCAAAGCCCTCTCCTCCTTGTTGAAAATTAGGATGATGTGTTGTAATTTCAGTAGGAAGGTTTGGACCTTTTATACTGTCAAAAAAGGACGCCTCCAATTGTAAAAAACGGGAATCATGTAAATTTACCATTTCGGGCGATGCTAACATTTTTTGTTTCCACAAGGCAGCCCAATTTTTTCTTGACTTTAATTTTCTAATAACACCATTGTGTTGAAATTCAATCCATGCAATTTTATGGAACTCAAAATATTTTTTGAGCTCAATATCTCTTTTATAGGTTAAGTGATTACCCACTTCCTCATGGGAAAACACAGCTTTGACATTATATTTTAAAAATATGTTTTCAAATACATATCGAGCTTCCTGATGAAAAATGGCAATTTGTGTGTTATGCTTTAATAGTTGTTGTTGAAGATCCTTAATTGATTCATATACAAATCGCCAATGTCGAACATCACTATCATCATACTGCATAATGGATGGTTCAAAACAATAAACAAGGAGTTGCGGTAAATTTTTTTGTTGCGCATACAAAAGTGGAGCGTGATCAATAAGTCTCAAATCACGCTTAAACCAAACGACTACAATTTCTTGCTCTTTTATCAAAGAATATACAGGTTTTTTCGGATTAAATATATTTTTGTACAGATTGCGCTGTTTCTAAAATGGTCTTTTCAAAAGCAATAGGCTCCCAATTAAAAATTGACTTTGTAGCACTAATATCAGCATTTATTGTATTGCCTACAAATGGCAACATCCCTTTTGCTTCATCATCAAAATTAGCCATGAATTTTAATAAAAAAGTTGGGGCCAATAACTTAGGTACTTTATTGAAGCCATTTGATGCCAAAATTTGTACAATCTCTTTAAAATCATGTGGATCTTGCGTGGTAACAATAAAACGTTGACCATTAGCTTTATCATTTTCCAAGGCCTTAACTTGGATATAAGCGATATCCCTAACATCTGACATCACAGCACTTGCTTTTGGCAACATTGGTACTTTTCCAGTAATTAATTTTTTGAAAAAATCCATTGATTCAGCCATTAAATTACCCGTTAAAGTAGGTCCATAAATTGGTCCAGGATTAATTACAACTAATTCAAGTTTTGAATCACCAGTTTGGTTTTGTATAAAATCCCAGGCCGCTTTTTCAGCGAGTGTTTTACTTTTATAATAAGCAGTAACACTTTTATCTTGCATGTCCGTCCAACTATCTTGATTTAAATTGATATTACCATATTTTCCACCAATCATAGCGGCAATGGAGGAGGTAAGTACGACTCTTTTTACACCTGCTTTTTTTGCGGCATGCAAAGCCCTTAAAGTACCTTCCACCGCAGGCTTGATAAGTTCATTTTCGTCTTTTGGCACTTTCACAACAAAGGGAGAAGCAATATGCAAAACAAAATCACATCCCTCCATGGCATCATCCCAACCTTCATCTTTCATCAAATCAAGCATACAAAAAGATAAATTTCCTTTTGGGTCAATTTGATTACTGATCCCATTTTCTACTTCAGCAGTTTTAGCCAAAGACCTCACTGAGCCTTTTACGGCGTAGCCATTTTTTAAAAGTTCGGCTGCACAATGTTGTCCAACATATCCTGATATTCCGGTTACCAATACTTTTTTCATATTATTTATTTTTTAATGATTACTTTTGTTTTGAAAGTAAAAATAATTGATTACTTTCAAATTGCAAGCAATAATTGTAAATTAATAATATGGTAATCGATTTTAGATGTCAATGCCCAATTTCATCAGCATTGGATATTATTGGAGACAAATGGACTTTATTAATTGTTAGAGATATGTTATTTGATCACAAAAAAACGTTTAAGGACTTTTCAACCTCAAAAGAGTGCATTGCTTCTAATATTTTAACATCGAGATTAAAATTGTTGATAGCTGTTGGTATTATTAAAAAAGATAAAATGCAGGGAAATCAAAAGTCCAATATTTATACCCTGACAGAAATGGGGTTGGGTTTGTTGCCAGTAATCGCTGAAATTACACTTTGGAGCGATGAATATGTTAGAAAAATTCATCCTAAAATGATCAAAGCAGATTATCACAAAGTTAGGACACTTAAAAAATCCTTTTTAACAAACATAAAAAAAGCTTATTTAAAAAGCATTTCTTGAGGTGTTAAAAATAATTTAAAAGGCCCCTGTGTAAGGGGCCTTTTAAATTATTTTATGGCTTTTCCATATCCTATGAATTCAACAATCTTTCCATTTTCATACCTATACGCGTCCATCCAATTGTACTTTTGAGATTTTCCATCTGGAGTAGTAATATCGGCTTCATCCCAAATATCTACCCACTGATGACCGTTTTCACCAACTACAGGAATGATCGCATCAATCTTGAAGTTATTGAACGTTAATGGTAAAAAATTCTTACCAATATATGCTACAAGGGTATCCTTTCCTTTCACAACTGTTCCATCTTCCATATAAAAAACAGCAGTATCTGCAATCATTTCGCCAATTTGCTTTAAATCTTTTTCAAAGACAGCTTTATGAAATTGTTCCGCCAATAATACATTTTTAGCGTCTCCTATTTTAAAATTATCCGTGTAGGCTGGCTTGTAAATGTGTGCAATCGTGTCCATTTTTTGGGAAGCCATTTCGGTTTTCTTTTCGGTATTTGTACAAGCAATCAAAGATGCTACAACAAATACACCTACTACTAGTTTTTTCATTTTGTTAATTTTAATTTTTATGAATATGCCATAAATTTATCTTTAGGAGGGTTATATCATACATTATTTTAAGTGAAAAATGTTCCAAATTCTGCAAAAGGAACAAATTAGTCAACTCTTTTGTTCTAATGGACTATATTTTATGTTTATTTAGGATCACAAAAACTATAAAAAATGAAAAAAATTCTTTTCGGTTCTTTAATGATGGTTGCCTTGCTATCAGCTTGCACCAATACAACAAGCACAACTGCAATGAGTAGCAACTCAAATGATTCTACAACTGCAGTAAAGGAAATTAATAAAGCGGACAGCTTATGGGACGTAGAATCATCAAAAAATTCAGTGCAAGGATGGTTAAATTATTATTCAGATGATGCTACTTTATTGGCACCTGGCGAAAAAATGTGTAACGATAAAGCAGGAAGAGAAGCCATTATCAAAGCCTATTTTGCATTACCAGCAGCAAGTATGCGTTTTCAAGCAAATAAAACTGAGGTTTCAAAAGCTGGTGATATGGGTTATAGTACGGGCGCTTACCAATTCAGTTTTAATGACCCTACCGGAAAAGTAGTTAAAGAAACAGGTAAGTTTAATGAAATATGGAAAAAGCAAGCTGATGGAAACTGGAAATGTGTATTAGATATTTGGAATGCAGATCCTGCAAGCAAATAAAAATAACACTACTCGTTAGTTCATAAAAAAGGGTATACGAAACTTCGTATACCCTTTTTATTAAAATATAAACTTCGTACTTAAGAAATTAGAATGATGTGAAGCAACAATATCATTGATGATCTCTTTATTTTCGTCTGTTAACTTCGCAGCCACCAATGATCTTATGGAGAAGGACCTTAATGCATCAACTACTGATAAAGTACCCTCCGCACTATCCTTACGGCCAGTAAATGGAAAACTATCCGGCCCTCTTTGACATTGACAATTGATGTTCACTCGACTTACTTGATTTACCAATGGGTCGATTAAACTTGCTAATTCAGCTTTATTTTTTGAGAACAAGCTTACTTGTTGTCCATGTGTTGATTTAATGATATATTGAATAGGTTCCTCAATATCTTCAAATGGAATAATCGGAATAATGGGCCCAAACTGCTCCTCCGTATAAATTTTCATTTTATGATTTACGGGAAATAATACAGCAGGATAAAAGAAGGAAGCTTGAATCGTGCCGCCATGTTCATTCATCACTTTTGCTCCATGTTCAATTGCATCTTGTATAAGGTCATTTAAATAGGCAGGCTTTCCGGGTTCTGGTAGTGGAGTTAAAGTAACTCCTTTTTCCCAAGGCAATCCAAATTGTAATTTGGCAATTTGTTCATTCAATAATTCAATAAATTGCTCGGCAATTGAATGATGAACAAAGATTGTTTTTAAAGCAGTACATCTTTGACCATTGAAGGAAAGTGAACCTAAAACAGTTTCTTTCACCGCCAATGTAATGTCAGCATCTTTAGAAACAATCGCTGCATTTTTAGCATCCAATCCTAATATGGCTCTCAAGCGATTTACCTTGGGGTGTAATTTTTTTAACTGATTGGCCACTTTACTTGAACCAATGAGCGTAAGTACATTTATTTTACCTGATTCCATTAATGCAGGAATAATTGCATTTCCTCTACCGTAAATAGTATTTACGACGCCTTTTGGAAAGCAGGTTTTAAAGGCTTCCAACAAAGGGTAATGTAACAAAGTACCATGTTTTGGTGCCTTGAATAACAAAGTATTGCCCATGATAATTGCAGGAATCAATGTCGTAAATGTTTCATTCAAAGGATAGTTAAAAGGACCCATACACAAGACAACACCCAATGGGGATCTTCTAATTTGTGCAGCAATACCTTGTTCTATGGTAAACCTTGACGAATCCCTGTCAATATCTTTCAAAGCCTCAATTGTTGCGTAAATATATTCAACAGTTCTGTCAAATTCTTTTTCAGAGTCTCCGTAAGTTTTCCCAATTTCCCACATTAATAGTTTTACAACAATTGCTTTTTGTTCAAGCATTTTAGTGATAAAATTTTCAACACATTTTATTCTTTCTGCAACAGGCATTGTAGGCCATTCTCCTCGACCATCATTGTAAGCATCACAGGCTGCTTCTAAGGCAATTTTAGCTTCTTTTTCCGTACAAATTGGATAAGAACCAATTTTTATACGTTCAATCCCATTGGGCGTTTGTACACAGATTGGTGAAAAAACCTCATGTGTAGGACCGTCCCAATGTACCAGCTCCCCATTGGATAAATATGTTCTTTGGTCAACTAACGCTGGTAATGCAAATGTTTCAGGTACTAATTTTGGGTCTATGATTAGGTGAGCTAGTTTTTCTTGAAAAGTCATAATGTTGAACTTAAGTTGATGATGAATACACATAAAATGATCAAAAGAATTTATGTGAATTGGACACTACAAAAATATATAAAAAAATAATTAATAATATAAAAAGGAACACTTAAGAAAAAGTTTATACTATCTTCATTTCTAAATAATAACCATCCAACTTATGTTGTATAAAATAATCACAGTTGCTGCCATCGCCACTTTTGAAATTTACGCGGCCATACCTGCTGGATTTGCTTTTAAACTCAACCCTTTCGTCATTTTTGGTGCTAGTGCAATAGGCGGTCTATTTGGGGTATTTGTGACAGCTTATTTAGGTGATAAAATCAAAAAGTGGGTTAGTACATTTCGTAAATCTAACAAGGAAAAGCCTAAAAAAGAACCTGGATTTATTTTAAAAATTTGGGAAAAATATGGAGTGATTGGATTAGGTTTAGTGGGAACGATGACGGTAGGGGCACCACTAAGCATTGGAGTAGGGGTTGGCTTTAATGTACCTACTCATAAAATGGTATTTTGGTGTAGTTTAGGCGTGTTAATTCGGTGTATCCTTTTTACAACAATTGGACATTATGGGATTCAACTATTGTAAACCATGATTTAACCGATCGCCAATATTATACAAGACCTTTCATTTCGGAAACTTTTCAAGAAGACATTTGAAAAAAATGTTTAAAATAAAGTAGTTGAAAGTCAATACTATTTTTCCAATATTCACTATTGTGTTTACCGGGACGTTCAATGTAATCATGGCTAATTTTTAGTGCCAATAATTTATCATGCAAAGCTCGATTTACTTTTAAAAAAAAATCGTCAACCCCGCAGTCAAAAATAATGGCCAAATGAGTGTTATGTAAAGTTTCAACCTGATGCAGTACGGTATGCTGTTCCCAATTTTCTTTGTGTGAATCATATTTACCTAACACCGATGAAAGGTTCCAATTGTTGGGAAATGGTGTAAAATCAACACCCCCTGACATACTTCCAGCCGCACCAAATAAATTGGTATGCTTGATGGCTAAATACATAGCACCATGTCCACCCATACTCAATCCTGTAATAGCCCTTGTGTTTGCGGTAGCCTTGGTTGGAAAATGTGCATCGATATATGGAATTAATTCTTTTGTTATATAAGATTCATATCGAATCGTACTATCCATTGGGCTATCAAAATACCAGCTATTAACGCCCCCATCTGGACACACAAAGATCATGTTTAAGGCATTTGCCATTTCGGGAAGTTGAGGCGCAATGCTGCTCCACTGAGCATAGTTGCCCCCATGGCCATGTAAAAGATATACAACTGGATAAGTGTCCAACCTATTATTTACCAGGTTGGGTTGTATGACCACAAATTTTGTAGCTTTTTTTAAAAAGGTGCTTTGTAGCACCAACGTATCAACTTTACTTGCATTAGCCGCAATGGAATTACATAGAAAAAAAAGAAGTAATAATTGTCGAATACTCATTTTATAATAATTGGTAATACCTAAATTTAGACAAATGTTAACAGTAATATGTCTAATTTTATAAAAATCAACGACTATGAAAAAATTAATCTTTGCAAGCGTTTTTAGTTTATTAGGCACTTTTGCTTTTGCTCAAGACATGTGCACTGCATCTTGTCATGCATCAGCACATAAATGTACTGCTGCTTGTCACAAAAACGGTGGCGGCCATGTTGCAAACCATGGTGAAAAAGGACATATGTGCACAAAAGCAACTTGTAAACACAATTGTTCAGCGGAATGCAAAAAAGCATAATTAAATCAAAAATTCCTCCTTTGTGTATTTACATTGGAGGAATTTTTTTTGGTTAGCTTATAATACGTTTACTAATCTTCACTTAGTACAATTAAATAGTCATCTTCCTCAAATTTCGTTTCTGCTGATTTTTTTGGGTTTATGGTAATACCAAAATTATCTTCTGGATTATTTTTTAAGGCCGATTTTCGATACCCAATAGCAGTCTCATTTCTTGCAGCAGCAATGTCAACAAGTGAATAAAAATCTAAAGCTTCATTCGTGTGGATATAATCACTTATAGGTTTTAAATAAATTTCAGATCCTTCAGCAGCAAATAAAATATCAAACACATTTTTAAGCTTATTATTTTCAGCTATTTGTGCTAGTATTAAACTAGAAATATTGTCGCCAATGATAAAGTCATCTGCTTTCGTGACTCTTCCAATTTCCATATTTCTAATATCTCTCATTTCAGTAATTATGCTAAAGTTTTTATTTAATTTATCTGCAATTTTCCTTAAATGTAGTAAGCATATTAAAATTTGTGCGTCACTTTCTTGATCTTGAATATCATAGTTATTCAACAAAATAATATGATTAAATGTTTCAGGCTGTATAGATTCTATTACTTTTCTTTCTGTAATTTTTCCGAATACTTGTTCTATTTGTTGATTTTTTAGTGCTAGCGGATCTATAGTTTTTTCAGAAAGTATCACAATAGTAGAACCTGGTGATACATAATTATCCAATTCTGAAACCAAGGTAATTGCTCCTTTATTCCATCCAATAATTAACGTTTTTTCAGCTACTGTTTTTTTGATATACACATCCTTAAAAAGATGTTGTTTGATGGTAATGTCTTTTTTCCCATTTGGAATAATGGTGTCATCATCTTCGGTGATGGCAATAATTTGATCTCCTTCATTAATAAGGGTATCCATTGGAGGATTTATCAATACTTGTTCATCTTTGGTAAAGATTCCAATAACCGCTGAAGTGTCGAAAGCATTGATTGCTTCTTTATAATTTTTGCCAAACAGGGAATCTTCACTTGAAAAATAAATTTCGTCCCCCACAAAAGTTAATAAACTTGAATAAATTACACTCAAGCCAGATTGTCTGCAAGTTTGTGCAGTAATTCTTGAAATTAAATCAGTGGAATGAATAAAAACAGCTTCTCCATTTCCGGCTACTTCAGCAGCTTCTAAATTTGATTCATCCATTATTTCAGCAACTATATTATAAGATTCCTCTTTTCTATTTTTACCATTGGTTATAGAAAGAACCGTCTTAATCACAAAAATATCAGCGCCTTCAACATTTTGATTTAATACAATAATAGAACGTGCTTCATTTGGATTTACAATATTAATTTCACTCGAAATGATTGGATTCCCACTCCTCACAATAATTTTAGTATTTTTAAAATCCTCGATTTTTTGTCTAATCAAGTCTTCCATTTCAACTTTATCAATAGCTGCAAGAATCACAATACATGCATTTTTTCTGTTAAGATTTGATTCAATAAGTTCTTGAATGATTGCGTAAATTTTTTCTGACCAACCCAAAATTAAAGTATGGTCATTTTCTAAAACACTTGATTTCCCTTTTTTAAGTTCATTAATTTTTTCATCAATTGTTGAAGAAATAGATCCAATTAAAATAGAGATAATAAAAATACCAATTAGTGTTGCTGGGAAAAGAATAATTCTAAAGGACCAGCCATTGGCTCCTGCCATGGTTCCTGTATCCAGTGTCGCCATCAAACTTTGCCACATGCCCTCTACAAAATCGAGTGGCCCAGACTCCGGATTACTAGGTATTTTAAAGGCAACTGTTATGGCCCCTAAAATTAAAATGGAAACGATAGAAGCCAAAGCCAACCACCTAATAATCCCCAATGGACTTGATGAAATTGTATTTTCAAAATAATATTGAAATCTTTTTTTAAAAGAATGTTTTTTCATACCCAATTTTTAATGTTAACTTAAAAGCAAAAAGAGAAAATAATATATACAGTAAACTATATATTATTTTCTCTTTTTGATAAAATCTATCAATTATTGATTAGTGACCATCTTCGTCATCATGCTCATCTAAATCAATTTCATCACCATCATGGTGTTCAGTTCCAAATACTTCATCATATTCGTCAGCATCTTCTTCTTCGTCATCCACATCTACATCATGATCTAAAAGTAATTTGTACAAGTGTCCATGATGATCGTGTGTGTCATGCGTGTACAAGAAATACTCTGCTTCATGAGCATCATGTAAAGTCAAATGCATTGTTTGACCAGGCGCAATAAAATGGTCTCCGTCGCCTACAAAATGACCTTTGTGCCATACAGTTGATGCACCATGAGTAGCGTCTACAGCTGATACCCAAAATTCATCAATGTAGTGTTTAGTTTGGTTATGGATTACGAATTCCCATTCTCCTGCTGCATTTTTTGTTAATGTAACTGTTGGTTTTGTTGGTGTTTTAGCAAAACCAGTTAAAGCCGACATTAAAAAAATTGCGAAAATAATTTTTTTCATAAAGTTTTTTATTGTTGTATTGTGAATTTAGACTTTATTCTTAAAAAATTACCCAACAGATATTAACTATTTGTTAAGCTAGGTCAAAATTATTTTTCTGTTTACTATTTATGACAGAATTGAATGAATCAATTAAACAAAGTGCTTAGGTTGGAGTTAATCATTATCTACTTTTTGCTTTTCTCCCTTTTGCGTGTTTTCCTAAACGTTTGCCAAGTTTACCAAGTAGTAGCCCTCCTTCTGACCTCAATAAGCCATACCTAACAAACAACCCATAAAAAGTCTTGTTGAATTGATTGTTTTCCCCAATAAAGTCATAAGTGCCAACGATTGCTCCAAGGCCAATATTACGAGATATTTGGGCCATTAATGTCGT
>Ga0209188_1001338_pt1 | contig 20154 bp, 23 predicted proteins | sample C_130625_EF_Meta_FD_187307 | JGI IMG/M metagenome (GOLD analysis project Ga0209188, IMG submission 187307) | Freshwater microbial communities from Lake Croche, Canada to study carbon cycling - C_130625_EF_MetaG (SPAdes) (version 2) | ecosystem: Environmental > Aquatic > Freshwater > Lake... | reverse complement strand
AAAAATCATTCTATCCCTAGCCATCTTTACAACCTTTTCGATCCATACCTTTCCCCCACCCCCTCCTTTTAAAAAAAAACTTTCCCCGTCGATACAAAACATTTAAGTAAAATGAGTTCCGATGCCGTAGTTGCAGCAACCACTTCAAATATGTCTCAATTTCCAAACTTCGGTCCTAGTATTATTGGCATGACGCCCTTGTGTATCGGCATCTTCAAAAACAAGAAGGACGATCCCAACTTACCTGGTCCCGTTGTAACGCCTGAAAAAAGTGTAATTACGCTTGACCACTTTCCGTTCAACGGATTGGACAGTTCTTTCGCTCTCCTCCCATCATCCGAAACATGGGACAGTGAATTTTTCAAATTGTTGTTTTATAAGAACGGCTACTACCGAATCAATAGCTCCCAGAGCAACATGTCCGTTTTTCATTTCAACAACCATACCTACACAACTTCCGAAAAATCGGGAAATCCCGTGAACCTCTGCGACCTTGTTCTCTTTGATTACTGTCGCGTAACTCGGCAAAATCCTAACCTTATCAATTCGTTCACTCGAATGCAGCTTCAACGCGAGATCAACAAATATGAATGCATTCTGAATTTGGGCGGTTCTGCCGATACCTTGACCTGGGATGAAATCGTGCGCTCTTTATTGGTAGACAAATGCATCGCTCCTGGTCCTATGCCTTTTGATCCTGCTCAATTTCCAGATCCAGTAGATCCGATGACGCCGTCACAGGTTGTCCTCTATTATGAGTATCATATTCACTCGAAAGTGTTGGATCACACAGTGATCTTAAATCAACCTTTCCATGTCTCCATCCGCAACTTTGTTCGTGGTCCTCAGGCTGCCAAAACACCATTGGACATGGTAACAAACAGTCACGAACCGTCCCCCGATGAGGCTGATGGTAACATTCTTTAAGTCGTCGGCGGCAAGGCGTATTTTTTTTTTAAAAAAAAACAACATATTTAAAAACAAGCTGAAAAAAAAACAAATAAAGTATAAAAACAATGCAAAATCTTCTACGATGGAGTAGTAAAGTAGTACCCTTGAACAGTAACATTGTACTGAAATATTACCCTGGTTTGAAAGCCATTCAAAATGGCGGAAGTATTGTTGTAAACAATTTGGAGCGGCAAAACGACCTGCTCTGTCGACATTCCCGTGCTCACGATATACCCCTGGTCAATATAAAATGAAAGGACTTGCCCCCAACTGAGGGCGATAGTATGACCTCGAACCAGGGCCAACGAGCGCACTTGCGCACATTCTCGATACAACAATATTTTTATTTGCGGCGGTACACTATTTACGTCAATTGGGTAGGAAGCACAAAATTGCGAAAGAATAAAATTATAAAGGTCAAATGTTTGTACTGTGGGAACAAGGACACCACTTACATCTGTCGTGCTAGTGGAGGGGGACTGGGACACTGTCTGGGCATTAAAACGAAAGGCGGCTGCGTCATAAATGGCAATGTTCGGACTGAAAAAATAGGCATTGACGGGATAAAACAAGTTTCGAAATTCGCAATCCGTGAGAGCGAAGCTGGAATCGAAGACATTCAATATTTGCGTTGGTGCGGCAGAAATGGAAGTTCCTGGTGTAGGTATGGGGGAAGGTGTTGACGAAGGCGTTGCTGTCGATGAAGGGGTAGTGGTGATAGTGGTCGTTGTTGTTCCATCGGGATTCGTCGTGATAATGGTGGTGGTGCTACTTGACGATGACGTTGTTGTTGTTGATGCAGGAGCTGGTGCAGGAGCTGGTGCAGGAGCTGGTACTGGGGCTGGAACTGGTGCAGGGGCTGGTACGGGTACTGCGGCTGGTACTGGTATTGTTGTTGCTGGGGGAGGCGGTGATATGGGAGCCAAAGCAGTTACTGTATAGGTATTGTACATCACAGCAACTTGCAATGGAGGCAATGCAGCGGTAAAGACTTCGGTTGTCGAAACGGCGACGGAATCAGAATACACAATGCCTGTGGACGAAATGCCTGCGGCGGTCGACATGGCAAGAATTGGGTACAAAATAAAACTGAGAATGGGTATGTCAAAAAAAACAAAAAACAACTATATATTCGAAACTCTTTTTTTTACACGTATCAAAAGGCGTGATTATAATTTGTTTTGTAGGAATGATTGCTCCTCGCCGTTCGTCGTGTCATCGTCATCGTCATCGTCATCGTCATCGTCATCGTCATCGTCATCGTCATCGTCATCATCGTCTGTAGATGCAAAAGAAGAATAGATCGAGTCATACTCAATTCGACGATCATCTTCATCGTCTCTAGATGCACAAGGAGAATAGATCGAGTCATACTCAATTCGACGATCATCTTCATCGTCTCCGAGCTCTTCGTGTTCTTCGTCGTCGTCTTCTTCTCCGTTTTCGTTGTCGTCGTCATCGTCATCGTCACTCCCAATATCGTTCTGCAAATGCCACGCATAGGCATTGTCACTAAGTTCCAGAATATGTTTGCATTCCGTCAAATTTCCACTGAAGTCGCACAAGAAATACCGAGAAAAGAACGACTCTACATTTTCGGTGTCGTCCCCTTCCTGGCTCCCTTCTTGCAATCTTGCCAATGATGCCGTGCACAACCATTTGATAATTGTGTTCGTCCCGTCGTCGTCCTCCGAGCCATGTCGAATATAAAAGACCGTGCCACAATATCCATAAAATCGCAGGGGCTGGGCAATATATTGCTTCAAGCAATCGTGAGGATGGTATCCCGAAATAATGAGGCTATCACATGCTCTCAGGTCCGCTGCCAGTAACGCATTCGGCATATTCAACTCCATATTGAAAGACACGTAATATTTCAATGTCTGTTGCGTATTGGAGTTGAAAAATGTTAACAAGGTCGGATTCAAAAAGGGAAACGTTTCCTTCACCCGACCGCGCCATTCCCACCGTTGATCGGTCGTCAAAATGCGCAGAAAATATCCACGATCCAACTCCAACGTCGCCGTGTGGAGAAAACCCATGGCGGAACATTTCCCCGTCAATTCTGAGAGAAAGTTCGGACGATACATTCTTGGATCAAACTCATGGCGATTATCCCACTCTGATCTCGGTTGCGTATCAACAAATACAAAATCTTTTGTCGTGGGAAAGTGCAAGAGGGGATCCAAATGAGTCCCTGCTCCTAGATACATCATTTTTTCAGGAGAAGAAAGCGTCGTATTCATTTTATATTTAAATTGTGAAAGTTCATCAAATCATTTTGCTTCCATAAAAATACCACAACAAAATGCTCAAGACACTGCCAACAACGAATCCATGACCTGCCATTTTCAATGATTTTCCTAAAAAGAAATAAAAGATGAGCGGCCCTAAAATGTACGAGACGATGGCGTAAAATACCATGATATAGATAAACGTTGTTAGACTGGACATTTTTGCGTTGTATGTAAAGAATGAAAAAAAGAAAGAAAAAGAATCGAAAACAACGCTCCTAAAAAAACGAACGCAGGAGGAGAAGGAGGAGAAGGACGAAGATTTTTGTAATAAGTATTCATCAATATTTTTTTTCTCTCTTCCTTTCCTTCCTCCTCCTCCTCCTCCTTTCCTTCCTCCTTTCTTATCCTCAAGTGCTATGAAACGATTTCCCTTTGTCAATTAGACTACCTAAAGCTTGCATCGGAACAGCGAAATTACCTCCAGACACACCTACATTTTCATAGGCATCTAAAACAACCAAAAAGGGCATCACGACCACATGATTAATTTGCAGGACTTCAGAATAAACATCGATATGGATATCGAGCCTGACCAAGGCCGATGATGATTTTGCATTTGTTTTCGGGATAATCGTTCGCTCATCCAATAAACCCCGAATGACCTCGTCCCAAGAATGCGAATGTTGATAAGATTGAAAATCTAGCAAACATTGATAATGGTTCGATTCCCGCAAGTTTCGCATGATAGTTCGAAGATCCAAACTATTCGTGTCCACACTTAATGCTCTCGAATATTGGGCCAATAAAGTCGACGCCAAATGAAATTTATTGCTTGTCGAATCTGTTGTCGAGTACGTCTGTGCGTTCAGATGCATGGCTCGAAAATTTCGTTGCGACGCATTCATTTGAAAATTTCCATGATTATGGAAAAACAAATTTTTGAATGCTGCCGAGGGCCATTTACAAGACGGTTTGGATCCTGCCGACGGAATATATGAAACATAATTAAGAGTCGTTTTGTTATTGTTGGATATATACTGCGGGACTTGCGGCAATTTCAAGTTCCACAAATAGGCCACCACAAAAGGATTCATAGTACCTTCTATCCAATTCAAATTGGGATAGTGACTCAAATTGCTAATTCCTACAGGGCTTTGTGAATCTATGGGCACCGTTCCTGGAGCGGAAGCAGGTGCCCCAGTGGTTGTCGTTGTCGATGCCATGGATGAAAAGGAAAATGGAAAGGGGGGGGGCGGCGGACACAAAAAAAAACAAAAAAACCTTTTTACAAGATGAATTTTTTTTCAAGCTAGATATTTTATTTAAAGCTAATATCAAGATAAAAATATTTTGTTTTCCCCCCCCTTACTCTCCTCATCCTCTTCTCGCATCTCCCACCCCCACTCCAACCCCCACTACCACCCCCACTCCAACCCCCACTCCCGCCCCCCCCACCCACTCATCAATGTCCCAATCTGGAAACGACTATATATCATCCAAGCGAGGATCTACCATCTGGCAAGATGCAGGCAATGCCTACGCCAATTATTTTGGTGGCCATCGAGGATGTTCGAGTTGCGGAGAGGGCAACGGTTCCCATGGAGGAAGAGGAGGAGGAGGAGGAGGGTTAACTTACCACGGAATGTTTCATATGAACGCCCCAGATTCGTATTCTCATGGCATTTCGCAATTCCGTAGTCATGGAGATATGCTGATGATTAGCAAAGCGCAACGCGACCGAGATTGGTACAATTATATCGATCCCAAAGCTTCTTGGAGATCTTTCCCCGATTCTGTTTCGGACGCAAAATCTGCCGTCTATTTCCACAATTCTTCGTCCTCTTCCTGTATTAGCAGCAACACAGACCTGCTCGTTCGACCCGATGCTGAACCCTTCGCCCCTTGCCTGAGAAACGCAAACCAAGCTTTTGTTGCCGATGCCAATGCCCGACGCGCGCTCTATCCCCGTTTCGCAAAGTCGCTTTGCTACCCAGCCCCTTTGCCTCCTCCTCGGCCATGGGAAGTTCGTCCATGCCCTCCGTGCGATGAACCACCCTATTGCGGAGATTCTGATTCTTCATCTGTTTCGTCGAGCTCGTCCTCTTCGTCCTCCTCCTCCTCTTCCTCATCCTCCTCCAAGTCTTCTTCGGCCTCTTCTGCCTCCTCTGTCTGTATCCCCTTTTGCATCAATCGTCCGCAACTCTTTACAACGGTAGCTCCGTTTTATTTGCGCCCTTCTTGCGTGTTTCCCTCATGCGCATCTGCACCCATTCAGCCATTGTCTCCCCCATCCCATCCGAAACACCATAAGCGACATAATCACCATAAGCGTCATAATTACCATAAATATCACTAACCATTTTTATAAATCATAAACCACCGTCAGCTGCAAACAAAACGAATAATCAAAAGGATTGGTATTTAATATACGCCCATATTCATCCAGCAATTGGATATGGAGCTTGGAAATATCTACAGGGCCAAAATAATCGCGCACGGTTCCCACAATCCCAAAGAAGCGATTTTCCATCGGAATCAGCGATGTGGATGTCACCGTGGGAGAGGTAATGCGCGCCAACACATTTTTGCCTGATGACGAGGACGCATTAAAACAGGTCGTGAAAACATTGGGAACGTTGTTGTTGAAGTCATTCACCGACAAAAAGACATATTTTGGGTAGATAACGTCAGGCAGGCTTTCGGGTTTTAAAAAGACGGGATTTGCCGTGGTTCCGACCGTGACCAAATATTGCTGTTGCCGAAATCCCAACATCCATCCCAAGGAAAAAGGAAGCATGTCGTATGTGTTGGCCAGCCCCATCGCCGTATTCAGCGTACCCGAAGGCCCACTTGTGCTATCGAATCCCCAACTCGTTAATACATCGGTCAAAGGAACGGCCTCTACATTGGCAAAAGCAGAGACGGCGGTCGGAGTAAACAACAATACGAGGGTATTTGTCGCGGAAGTCGCCGCGTTTAATTGAAATTCTACACGCAGATTGGTCGGCAAACTGGTGGGGGCCGACCCTGACGGAGGAGGAGGAGGAGGCAACAAAGTGACGATCCCCGCTAATTCCGAGATGGTGGCCATTTGTTGATTAATTGTTGCCACCAGGGAATAAATATCATAGTAGCCATCAGGTACGGTGATGGTCCATATATTCATCGACGCGTTTCCATTGCTTGACAATCCCAGCACAAAAGCATTGTTTTCCGAGGAGGCAGTAATATTGTACATGGCTCCTGGCAATTCCATGGCCGTCAATTCCATTTGCACAACTTTGGAGAATCGAAGAGGCAAATCGTATTGGAAATTGGTGGACAAGGAAGATGGCGAAAAATTACGGAATCGCGTATCAATATTCAACGTTTGTTTCAAGGTCCGTCGCTTAAGGGGGTTCATCACGGTGGGGTCGGTCGGATTGAAATTGGGAACAGAATCCAAATATAAAGACGGTCGGCGAGATTGGAAAGGATGAGCATAAGGAGGTTGAGGAGCAGGAGAAAATCCGTCGGCTCCCATGCCCAAATTCCCCATCATGGTTTGGACACTCATGGAAGCCTGTTGGATATTGCCACTTCCTCCAACAATACCAGCCCCTGGAGTCCCTCTTGCATCCCCACCACCCCCTCCACCAACTCCATCGCCTCCCAAAAATGAATAGCGACGATCGATGGATCGCGCATTGTCCATAGAGGACTCCAGAAGAATGTTTTTGTTGTTGCGCAAGGGCGAGGATGTATTCATGGAATTTTGTTTTTGTTTTTGTTTTGGGAGCTGGGGGGGGGGAGGGGAAACGAAAACAAATCGAAGAGATAAAAATAATGAAAAAAACAAATTGCGTTAGTACGGGCGCGTTATTTTTAAGCCGACTAATCTAACCTTTTTTTCCTATTCTCAGCTCTTTTTCCATCCCTCCCTCCCCCCTCCCCCCCCCCTATACCTCCCCCCAAACCAACTCCCAAAAATAAAATATAAATGGCCGATTCAACAGCATCGTCATCTCCTCCCACTACTGCCCCACCGACATCCATAACCAATCTTTCCGCAACAGCATCATTTTCTTCGTCTCTTCGGGACTCGGTCACTTCATTCTCCAAAGATCTTGGGGTGTCTCCGTTGGTGCTCTCTGCTCTAGTCGCAGTCCCTGTCGTAGCTGGGTCTCTTTATGTAGCCGCCACAGCCTCCTCCTCCTCCACATCTTCCGACAAAACTTCAGATCTTTCGGAGTCGGAATCCTCTGACTCGGAAGCAGAAGGAGCCAAAAAGCGCAAATCAAAAGCCAAGAAATTGAAAAAGAAATCAGCCACCTCTGTTTTGGATCCCATCTTGCAATGGATTCGTCCCACTCCATCGAAAGAAGATGACGAAGAAAACGATGACAACGAATCGGATTCGGACAATTCTGAAGAAGAAGAAAACGACGACGACGAACCGCAACGGGGAGGAGGAGGAGCAGGTGGAAGAAGAAGAAAAGAACGTTACGGAAGGGATGGAACGGTCGACGAGGAAGACGACGAAGATGACGTAGAAAAGCCCATGGTCTTGAAATCCAGACGATCAAAACGACGACCTAAAGGATCCAGACGACTGCGTCCAACGGCTAATGATGACAGCGATGGAGATGATGACAATGATAAAGATGACGATGAAAGCGATGAGTCAGATCAAGAAGGGTCAGTGATGGAAGAAACAATCAAATCCAAACCTAGACGCTCTAAACAAGACAGCAAGACCAAAGAATCACCTTCGCTTGCCGACAGTTTTTTCTCTTTTGGTTCAAAGCAATCCCAAGACGACGATGAGGACAACGACGACAACGACGACAACGACGACAACGACACCGATGAAGATACCGACACACGAAAGAAAAAAGACAAAATAAAAATTCAGCTAGAACACGAAAACGATGACGATGACGATGACGATGACAATGACAATGACGACGACGATGAAGAAGAGCAATCACAAGACGATGACGATGACGACAATGCCGTCAGACCTGAATCCAATGACGACTCTGAAGATGAGGTGGACGACGACGATTCTGTATTGAGAGACACCGAAGATCCAGACGAGTAATTCGCATGTGGAGCAGACGATAATGGAGGGGGGCCGTAGTACACGCAAGGAGAAGACGGGTTGTCGTAATGAACATACGGCCACACAGGATACATCGGAACCATGCCTGCGCTCACGTCGGGTTCCGCAGATGAGTACGTCCCATAAGAATGCGGATACGGGTACGGATACGGATACGGGTACGGGTATGGGGACGGATACAATTGCTGATACAAATAGGGTTGCGGAGATGGATACGAATATTGCTGGATGGGATAAGCAATAACAGGTTGATCACTTTCGCCAGGTCGCGTCGTTTCGACAGCTTCGTCAGCCTTATCGTCACTCTTTTTCAAGGATGGAAAGAAAACCAAATCTTGAGTGGGCGGCGGACCACCCGACAAAAGAGTGTGTTGTTCTTGAGCCCTCCATTTTTGATGTTTCTTGCGAACATCTGCAATCGATACATGATTTGGAATAAATTTCCACATAATTTTGGGTGACTCGTTGTAAAAGACTCGAAACGAAATCGCCTTTCGAATCTGACGGCACGTCTTTCGTCCCATATGAGAGTCATATATCGTCCGCATAAAAACAGTCGCCTGCGGGCTCACTCCGCCAAACAGATAAATTTCTTCGGCTTCCCCAATTTCCAGGAACGTCTCTAATGCTTCTTTAATCGTCATCACCGTTACATAAGCCCCCAAATTACATATTTCAAAACTCAACATCCAGTCGGCCATTTTATTTCTTTTCTTTTCTTTTTTGATTTTGTGAACTTTTCAAATAATGATTTCTTCCATTTCAAAACTTTGGATAGAAAATTCATCTTTTTTTTCATTTTTAAAAACAAAATTTCGTCTACATCCAAATGCCCACGACAATTAGATTCTTTTTCGAGAAGCCAAAAAACTAGCCGCGGTTGTCCCCACCATTCCTAGATCTTGTCCCTTGTGATAATATTTATTCGAATGATTGTACGTAAAACACATCGTCATTGTTGAATTGCGGAAATTCGCATATGGAATCACATTATTCAATGTCGAATAGGCGACAGCAGAACTCATGCCTCCTCTTCCTGCTGCTACGGTAGGAGATACAGCAAATCCTCCAGAAATCAATCCTTCATTGGCTTCATACCCACTACTCATGAGAAATGTTTGTTTCGATTCTCGTACAAAACAAAAAAAGAGAGATGCGATGGATTTTTTGTTTTGATGGAAAAAATTTTTAGAATTCTTTTTTTTTGCTTTTTTGTGCTTTTTTAATTCTTTCTAAGCATAAAACTTCTTTTTTTTTATGGGCAGTTGCATGGGTTTGATGGCGCTCCCCAACCAGACCCAGCAATACTTGTCTTAACGGTTTTCCCGCCATAGATGGGGACAGCGGGATTAAACACGATAGGAACTTTTCCAAACGTGGGTGGAATCGTTTGACTCTGACACGGTCCTCCTCCTTTCAGACGCAGCAAGTAGCGGGCATAGGAATTGTGCTTGATGTCGACCCCCACACCCCCAGGAGACATGGCTCCAGGTCGCGGTCTTACCAAGGACCGCCGAAGACTACTTCCATGATATTGACTCCCGCTCGCTGTTACGACGGTCTGTACATGCGGTGCAGCACGATCGCTCATCTGATTCCAATTCACGTTTTGAAACGCCGACAAAGGAGGTTGATAGACGGCCAATGCAGCCTTGTCGTTCGCATACAAACTCTCAGGAACTCTCACCGTGTTTTGGATGAGCCGCAACCGTTGGTAACGAGATGCACCGTCTTGCGCCGCCAAATTCATATTGCAACGCCCCGCTCGACAATTGGCGTAGCAAGAGCAAAAGACTCCCGAAGAAAGAGACGCTCGAATGGCTGCAGCAGGACAATCTCCTGTGCAGGACGCAAAAGCAAACGCAGCCATATTTGCATTCGAAGGTTGTGTCATGAATACCTTGATGATAGTAATTTGGGATGGGGGAGGGGGAGAGGAGGGTGGGCGGGAGGAATACCTTTTTGTTTTGTTTTCTGTAGTTCGACAAGATTATTATTTCTTTTTTTTTCTTCAGAAACAATCTCGTTACCGAGCATGCATATTCATAACCCTGGTCACGCTTGACCCGATTCCTCCCATCCCTGTATGTTCTCCCAAACTACTACCTCCCTGAGTCGAAAAACTCATGCGAGTGCTTTTGGCTTCCGCAACGCGCCGCCGTTCCTGCAACATTTGCAAGTATGCCTCCATTTTTTGTTTTCGGATAAGCTCTGGAGAAATTACAGGAGAAGGAGGCGGAGGATCACAAGTCATCGCTGCAGAAGCACTCGCTAAAGGAGCGGCGGGCGTACGACCAATACGTCGGTTTTCTTCCTTGACATCTCGGACAATTTGCAATCTTCCATTGACGATGGACATATTCAAAGAACGCAAAATATCGTCATGTGTTAGAGGACGTTCTTGTTGATGAATTCGATCTTGTTTCTCTTGCCAGGCCAAATTATTATGATTGGCCATCATGTTCAAGGCAGGTGCGTATCCTGCTCCTGCTCCCGCTCCCGCTCCCGCTCCCGCTCCCGCTCCCGCTCCCGCTCCGCCAGTAGCTGTAGAATATTGGGTCGGAGGAGGAAGCTGATCCGATGGAACTTGCGCCTTTCCTCTCATCATCCGTATTTGCTGCAATTTTTCCTGAATAGAACTCATTGAAAGTGGAGGGGGTTTGGGGGGAAGAAGAGCTTTATTCTTTCCAAACTTTTTTTTTGGAGACGGGAAAAATTCAAAAATATTCAAGTTTTGGTCGTTTTCATGCACAAAACTATAGCAAATATAGACGCAAGATCTTTCCGTCTTCACAAAAGTTTTCGGAACTGGGATAAAAGGGTTGGGGAAATGCCAACAGTCTCTTTACCGCCCTTTGCAGCCATCAGGAGCGCCTCCAAATCATCGGATCCTCCTATTTTTAATCGACGATCTGCAGAAACTTGCAAAAATATTTGTGGGAAAGTCATCATTCGATTTTGCCGCTTCACTTTTCCTTTGGCCTCTTCCGTATTGGGGACAATTATTTCCCGATGCCGAAGCCTCTGCGAGCGTACTGTTTGCATCGCTTTTTTGCAGTAGGGACAATTTTTCAAAATGAACAATACAAGTTCCATTTTCGCGGCAAGTCCAGAATGAATCAACGGAATATATATTTTTTTTAAAACAAAATGTTTTTTTTTGAAATTTGGAATCTATTTGGATGCAGCGCGAAAATAATGATCTAGCCACCGTTTATGGCTTTTCGTCTCCGATCCTGCAACAATTTCATCCAAGGGTCGTTCAATCACTCGTCTACCTGGCTCCTTAGAGATAATCTTGGCCACAGGAACAAAAAAGAACCACGGATGGCTTAATTGTTCCGCTATACGCCCCCCTTTTTCTTTCGATCCTGCATCACTGATTCCATTCTCTAAGAGATATTGGGTGGAATCTTTAGCCACAACATCATTTTTCAACAAAACTTTTTTCATTTTTGGAAAATTTGTAACTCTCTGACAATTCTGGTCTTTATATTGTTTTTTTCTTCTCGATGATGGCCTCTTCCATGTAAAATTGTGGTCTCATGTTTTTTCAAGACTATAATATATTCCACTTCAAAGACAGTGTCAACTCCCTGTACCCTCCCCCCTTCTTCTCCACCCCTCCCCCCACCCTCCACTTTCCACCCGCATGTTTAATTTTGTATTTCGGGATCCCGACACAAAAAAGTATTTTGATTTGCCCCCTTCATTACAACAAACCAACAAAAATCTCAATGTCAAAGCCTTCAAGCCCAAAAGTCATATTACAGGCTCAACGTCAACTGCGTCGACTACGACCAACGCAACTAGCAACGAAAATGATTGGTCCGAAGATGTCGAAATCATACTTGACAAAATCCGCCAAAACAGTATCATTTTGTCGGAACACCATAAAAAGCACTATTTTTCTCTGCAATCTTGGTTAAAATATTTTCGTCTACCCTGTATCATTCTTAGCAGTATTAATGCAGTTGCATCCATCGGATTGCAATCCTATCTCGAACAAAAAAAAATTTCGCTTATAACATGTGTCATTTCTCTTATCACTACCATCATTACCAGCACGGAACTCTATTTGCAGATCGAAAAGCAAATGACCATAGAGATTGAAGTCAGCAAAGAATATTATTTGCTCAGCGTCGACATCTTCAAAACCTTGTCGTTGAATCGCGACCACCGAAATATTGATGCCACCTCCTATTTGGACAGTTGTCTCAGTAATTACAAAAACCTGTATGAAAATAGCGGTGTTTTGGAGAAAAAAATTCGGGATCAGATGACTTTAGTTGATTGCGACATGATCACCCCCGACCTTAATGGATACGAAGATATGCCTTGTCATCCGACATCTCCGTTTTTGCCATCGACGGATGAAATGGATTTTGATGGAGTGACCCACAGCCTGTCCCAGCAACCGCAACCGCAACCGCAACCACAACCGCAACAACCACCCCCCACCCCAAGCGAACCTCCTTCAGCTGTCGCGGCCGCCACCGCCCTCCTCTCCTCTATTCTTTCGTCACCAGACCCCACTCAAAAAGAAAAAGACAAGGATCATCAGACCGAAGATGATGATCTTCAGTTCCAGGACCCCATCATGTGCGACTCTTGTGTATGACCGCTTCCTTGACAACAAAAATAATATAATGCGCCTTTCCAAACAAGGTCTGCCCGAAAAAAAAAAGTTTTCTTCCCTCTCCGCCCAAATCCTTGCCCCCCCCCCTCCCTCTCCTCAACTTAGCTCGCAAAACAAAACAAATGAGCATTCAAACCTTGAAAAAGAAAGGAATCATTACCTCTGGATCTCGAGGGCAATTGTGCAAATTTTCCCCAAAACAATCGGGAAGTCAGCCTGGAGGGATGTGGGTATCCCCTGTCTCGTTTTGTAATGCAAATGCCAATCACTCTCTCTATAACGTTCATGCAGGACAGAGTGGGTTTTCCATCAACGGAGGTTCCCGCAGCGGAGGGTACATCGGCCAGAGTATGGCCATGAGCAAAAGTGGAACTCCATTTTATGGTGTTTACGCAAAGGGATATGGTGGATGCTGCTCCACCTACAAGCAATCCGATCCTCTTCTCAACATGAATTTGGCCAAGAGCGCTGTTCGCGGAATTCAGCCGTACTATGTCAAACCTTCTGTGGTTTCTACGTATGGCATGCTTCAGCATCGCTACCCGAACCTCTTTCATGGGAAATATCCATGCTATTGGGTTCAGCCAAACTACCCCAATGGAAGTCTCTCCGACAACAGCAGTCAAGGCGCGTACATTATCGATTTGTGGCGCAAAGGAGTCACCCAGTGGGATATTAACGAGGAAGATAAATTCCAAAATAACATTTTGTGTTTGTGTCCAACCGATTGGTGGAAGAGTTCTTTTCACGTCAACAATCCAGGTCGAGGCTATTTTAAACAAACACGCTATACGCTTGATAGCAGTGAGCAAATTTACCGCATTTTGCAAAAGTGTACCTTGGCACAGGACTGCATCGGTCCCATGAAACCGTTTCCTTTTGCCACGACTAGTCCAGCCGATGCCACGTCGAATATGGCGACGGGAGCCCCTGGTTCATGCAATAATTGTACCACGGTGGCGACTCCCCGCGTGACGTACCTAACCCCACCCGCCTGGTATTTACGGACCCCCGCCTCCCTTTTGGCCAATCTACCCGCTTCATCGTAGAAATGGACATCGTCGCAGAAACCCGTCATTAGCCATGGGAAATTACCATGTTTGTTTCACCTTAGCCTCCCTTTATCAAAGTAAAAGAAAAAGTAAATAAAGACAAAGTAAAAAATGCATAAAAATGATGGCATTCCGATTCTCATTATTTTTCATCTAGATCTTCATCCCACCTCCATCCGTCGCATCCTCCATCCTCCATCCTCCATCCCCCCCCCCATTCCGCTCCCTCCCCCCTCCCTAATCACCTCAAATGGTCAAGAATACAAAAGGTGGATGTGGTCACAAAGGACTTGCCCGCAAACATAACAAAGAAGCCACGGAACAAAAGACTTATCTTGCCACCGATCCCGCCGAAATCTACGCGGTTGTCACAAAATTGTTTGGTGGAGGGCTTTGTCTTGTCGAGTGTCATGACGGTGTTCGACGTCAATGTCATATTCGCGGAAAATTCTCGGGACGTAGAAAACGAGACAATATTGTCACCGTTTTCTCATGGGTACTGGTCGGCTTACGAGACTATGAGACAGCTCCTGTGCAAAACGCTTCCTTCTCTTCCTCTTCCTCCTCCTCAGCGAAACCGCAGAAATTGCCTAATTGCGACCTATTGTTGGTTTATTCCGACCAAGACAAACGTGTCATTCGTGAATATTCCGAAGACATTTATCGTTCCCTGGTTGAAAAAATGGGCGCGGCAGGAGGAGCAGGGGGTGGAGGAGGCAAGGGCACTACCGAAGCGGACTACGATTGTGGAGTAGATTTCATTGACGATGACGGCGATGAGACATATGCCAAACTCATGAAAAAGGCCGCCTCTTCCTCTACCTCCTCTTCCTCCTCCACCGTCGCTCCGCAGACCATTCCTGGGGAAGAAGACGGTCCATCGATGGATTTCAACATCGACGACATTTAGTTCCTCGCCCGTTCTTTCGTTCGCGCCGCTTGGCCCATTCTCGCAAATACAAAGGCGGTCGTTCTTTCATTATCAAAACAAGCTCCGAGACAATAGGATGGAGATGGAGAGAGACTCCCTCGGAAGGAAATTCGATTGGACACAAAATGGAATGTTTTCGGAGAGTTCCGTCTTGTTGCGGTACCAAAAGAGAATGGAATACATAGTCTGTTTCCGAAGGTTGTTTTCCGAGTCGAGCGTCCTCTACCATAGCCACCATTTCTTCATCCGTGATTATATTCGTCGTTGTCAATCGTAGTAGCTTCTTTCTCTGAAATTGAACATTTTTTTCTTGCCGCTCGACATAAAGAATTTTAAACGAGACGAATTGTATGGGTTGGGCTTTCCAAAACTCGTTTGCTCCATTGTTCGCCTTTTCGTTTTCGCCGCCCTCGATCGTCTCTCCGCCTTTGTCTTTGTCTTCGTCTTCGCCTTTGTCTTTGTCGTCGCCTTTGCCTTCGTCCTCGCCTTTGTCTTTGTCTTCGTCTTCGTCTTCGACCAAATCTGGAAGGGTCGGCAAATCCGCTATACCATCCGCCTCTGCATGACTGTCTTCGTCTTCATCCATATAGGCATAGTCGTCCAACTCAAAATCAAAAATAGAAAAATCTTCGATTCGTTTGCCCCCATTTTGTTCGTCGTCATAAAAATCCATTCACTTTTGTTTTTTTCTTTCTTCACTTTTTTCCACCTTTTTTCACCTCTTTCTTTTTTAAAAAATTTACAATGAACAAAATACAAGCTCCTTAAACGTGGTGAAAAGTATACATGTTGGATGTAATATGAATCTGAATATTGGGCGACTCGTTTTCGGTTTCTTCCCCATTATCGTGTTGGGGGCTGCTAGTCCCCATCGCCTCGTCTGCTACCCTGGCAGCCGTCATTTCTACTTCTTGTCGACACAAAGGGCACGAATTTTGCACCTCAGACAACCATTTCCATACGCTTTCTTTGAAACAGAGTTGCCCACAACACTTCATCTCTGTGACCTCCGAGGTCGCGTCAAAATCCACTTGCATGATAGGACAAAGCTTGTTTTTGACGTCTGGATTGGCTACGTCACTATACAATCGACCAGGAAGCGCTTGTGCACATTCCGCAAGGGTTAGTTTCAGCTTTTCGGGTGGTCGATAAGAGTTCAAAGAGTCTCGCAACGCCATATTCAAAATGAAATCACCAAGGCCTGTAGTTCCTCGACCAAACCGCCCCCCATCCAAAAGGTCATTGGTGACCAAATCGAAAAGCTCGCCCCCTGTCATAATTTCGTCGCGCACAGAAATTTCCTGGATATGACGAGTCATAAAAAAATTACGAAAATCGTTGCTCGTCGTAGTAACACTGGATGTCGATGAGGCAGATCGGGAGGGAGTTGAGCTGCTCGTCATTCGACGAGACGGAGGGGGGGCGTGTAGATTCGGGGACGACTCGGGGGACTCCGACAAGGGAGGCATTTCATCGTCCTCGCTATCCTCATCCATTTCGTGTTGTTGTTGTTGTTCATGGACAAGTGCTGGAAGACTTTCGCTTGACATCTCGCTATGAACATCATCCTGGTCATCTTCGTTTTCTGGTCCGCTCCGAGGAGACGATAAAGGTGGTGCGGATGCCAACAAACGGCCACGAGTTTCGTTGTGAAATCTCCAATCGCGCGATCCCGTCATTGTATTCTGACCTCTCCATCGGGTATCTCGATCTGCGTCGGCTTCCTGATTCGACCCTATAGTCAAAATATTGGCTCTTCTTTCGCCTGTAAACAAATGGCTGTCGCTTATTCTGGCGGAGGGAGAAGATGAAAAATACAAGTACGCATGAAGACTTCTCCCTCGGCCACCGCCGCCACCGCCTACACCACTGCCTCCACTACCACTGATATGATATAAATGAGACATCCAAAGTCCTACGTATAGATTCGAAACAACCCAGCAAAGAAACACTTGCAAAACGTTTTTTTTGACAAAAATCAAATTATGATGAATGCAAATGAAAATTTTTTTCTTCAAAATGTTTCGTATTTGAGAATAGATCGTTTTTGAAAGGTAAAGAATCAATCGAAAGTTTAAATTCTATTTGAAGAAAAAAGTGTCGTGTAAAGGTATATGCCCACGACTTTTGACAATTTACCTCTCCTCCCCACATCCTCCGCATCCCCCCCCCATCCTCCGCACATCGATGGATTCCATTCGACGAGCCGTCGTTTGTTTGACCCGCGGATACCCAACACTTCGTGAATATTCATCACTGATTAGCCGAAATCAATCCATTTCTCGCCACTGCCACTCTTCTGCGCGCACAGAATATGACTTTCTCATTTTTCACGAGGGCAATATCCCACCCCATCATCAATCCTACATCCAACAAAAATCCCCTCACTTGCCCCTCACATTTGTCGACGTTTCGTCTATCGCTTTCGACAATGTCAGGAAAGGCGACGCTCATCGCCCTTTTCTACCAGCTACAAATGCCTGGCCCACTTCATATCGACATATGTGCCACTTTTGGTTTGTCGATTTTTGGGAATGCGTCCAAAGCTATGATGAGATCTTGCGCATAGATGAAGATTGTCTGGTGGAATTTCCTATTCCCCAGGGATTCGCTCTCCTCCGAGATCGCCTTGCCATCTTCGGCAAATGGGCGGTGGAACCGTCGTTTGTGGTCGATGGGCTCTCCGCCTACGTCTCCGCCTTCCTTAAAGAACAACCATCGCTTCGCCCTCCCTCAAAAATACGAGGTCCTTATTCCAACGTTTTGTTTCTCAATGTACAACGTCTTCGCGAAATTCCTCTTGTCATGGATTTTGTCCAGTCGTTTCGCGTAAATCAAGGGGCTCTCATTTACAAAAATCGTTGGGGAGATTTGCCGTTGTGGGGGCAAGTATTCGACCGTTTGCTACCACCCCATCCTATCTCTTCCGTCCTCCTTCTCTCCATTCCGCGCCTTCCATACTATCACGGAAGCCATCGCCTCATGCACGGAAGTCCAGAGGATGAAGAAAGTCAGATGCCTCCTCATCGCCGACTCCGACGCCTTCGTCAAATACAATTATTGTAAAACAAAATTTTTTTGTAGAAAGTTTTCATTTTCATTTTCATTTTCATATTTCCAAATCTTATTTCCAAAAACTTTTTTGAAAGAAGATTTTAAAAAAACATTTTTTGAGAAATGAAAAAACAAAAAGAAAAAACAAAAAAGAAAAAACAAAGGAAAGAACTTCTAAAACGATTTTTATTTTAATCAAGAGTTCATGGCCGACTACGCCCCCTCGGACCATCCCACCCCCTTCGATCCCAACGCCAATAATTATTCCATTACAGAATTGTTTCAAATTTTGGGATTCAATGACGAAAATGATCCTCGCATTACTATCCCCGCCATTTACGAATTAACCCAGCAACATATTGACCTTACAAAACGGGGACATCCTTCGTCGTCGACTACTTTGCACGATCCTGTGAAACGTGTATTGGCCGCCCAAAAAGTCCTCTTTTTCCAAGATTTGAGGGATCTTGTCCTGGATTTTCTCGAAGGTGGCCCAGTCGCCCAAGAGGAAGAGGAAGAGGCAGAGGAAGAAGGAGAGGTAGAGGTAGAGGTAGACAGAGACGGGCAAGAGGAGAAGTTTGACGAAGATGCCGACAATCTCCAACCCCTTCGGGAAGGTTTCGACAATAACGACAACCCCGAAAAGGAATCATCAAAAATGTCCGACAAAGACCTCTCCCCCAAAACCGACGCCAATGTTCCGCATGAACAAAGTCCGAATCTCTACGTGAAACCTGTCGCACCCGATAAACTCAACCCCACACTTACCAACACAATTACTCGCATGCTTCATATCAATAGTGCCTACCGCGATTTCAGCACAAGCGGTCAAACGTCCAACGATTTTGTTTTTGAACTCACCGAACCGCTCCTCAATGTTCTTTCTATGCGCATTTACTCCGTCGCCTTCCCAGTGACTTGGTATAACATCAATTCCACAAAACAAAACAATTCTTTTGTCATCAAAGTTCCTCACAAAATCAGCATCACCATTAGCATCCCTTTTTTGAATTATAATGTAACGACCATTGTCGCCGCCATTCAAAAATCTCTCACGGATGCTGGCATTACTGCTCCCAAAACTCCGACTGCCCCCATGATCCAATACAATCAAGGAACGGGATTGTTTTCGTTTTGCTTGTTTAAATGCAAATTTACTCCCCCTCCCGAAACAGGTCTTCTCAGATCGATCGAATTCGATGCCACTTCCCAACTCGTCTTTTTTGACCCCACCCAGCAAGAGTCTACCGCAGCCTTCGTGAAGATCAATAGTGCCGCCAGTTTCCGTTTTTTGGATGGAACGGACAATGCGGCCATCGATCTCAGCAACAATTCTTTGTTTATGAGTCCAACCAGCTTCAAAGCATGCGAAAACAACAATACAGGAAGTTCCAAGCAGCAAGCCTATGTTAATACGACTTTGGGGTGGGTCTTGGGCTTTCGGGTCTTCTCCGCCTATCTGTACGACCCGACGACCAACGATCCAGCGGATGTAGTCACGGCCCAAAGTGTTGGCGACCTCTACGGAACCAAAAGTATCATGATCTGTCTTGACGACTTCCAATCGAATCGACTGAATGTCGACGTAATCGGAATTCACCGTCACGACAGTAAACTCAAACTGCCCAGCTATTACTCCCCCGACTTACTGCAGCGATTGGGTGCAACTCCAAATCATTGCACCTCTCATCCTTTTGATGCTCCCGCCAATTCTGCCACTCATCTTGCCAAATCCACCCACAATCCGTCTTATCGAGGGGTCCCTCTCATTACTGCCCAATCCCCACGCAATCTCACATTTGCCCAAATTTATAGCATCAATGAAATTTTAAAGAACAATGCACAATCAGTCGATTACCGCCCCAAATTCTCAAAACATACCGACACGCTAGCCGTAATTCCCATCAAATTGGGTGGTAATTCGCAATTGGGGGACGTGTATACCGAGTTCGGTGGATCGATACAGGACAACAAACGCTCTTATTTTGGTCCCGTCACTATTTCGCGTATGCGAATGCGCCTTTTTGACGATATGGGGGATCTTGTCGATTTGAATGGAGCGGACTGGACTGTGCTCATTTTGGTGGATCAACTCTACCAGTACTAAAAAAACACTGATTTCTCTTCTCCTTCCGTCATTTCCACCCCCCCCCCCCCCCCCCCCCCCCCCCCCCCCCCCCTCCCCC
>Ga0209188_1001337_pt1 | contig 20190 bp, 41 predicted proteins | sample C_130625_EF_Meta_FD_187307 | JGI IMG/M metagenome (GOLD analysis project Ga0209188, IMG submission 187307) | Freshwater microbial communities from Lake Croche, Canada to study carbon cycling - C_130625_EF_MetaG (SPAdes) (version 2) | ecosystem: Environmental > Aquatic > Freshwater > Lake... | reverse complement strand
CACCGCCGACACAGGACTTATTAGACGCTGCGCTCAAACTACCCTCCAGTTAACCGAATTACAAAACTGGATAAAAGGTATAACTAATGCAAAGTAACTGGAACAATTCTTTTAACTTGATGCTGAAATCGGAAGGTGGGTTTGTAAACCACCCAAGTGATCCAGGCGGCATGACTAACTTAGGCGTAACCAAAGCAACTTGGGAGAACTGGGTAGGCCGTGAATCAGACGAGGCTGAGATGCGTGGGCTTACACCGGAAAAGGTTGAGCCTTTGTATAAAAAAAAGTATTTTGACGCTGTGCGTGGCGATGAGTTGCCAGTAGGTCTTGATTACTTGATGTTTGATTTTGCCGTTAATGCTGGCGCAGGCAGAGCAATCAAGACTCTTCAAACGGCTGTGGGTGTAACGCCAGACGGTGGGTTCGGGCCAATGACAATGGCAGCTGTGCAGGTTGTTGACCCTGTTGAGTTAATTGTGCAATTTAGCCAAGCCAAAGAAAATTTTTATCGGTCTTTGACTACCTTTGCAACGTTTGGCAAAGGGTGGCTAAATCGGGTCGCTGACGTTAAGGTAAAGGCTTTTGCGATGTTGGTTTAAAGTGCCTATCGCAGTAAACACAAAGCCCGTCACGCAACGTTGTACAAACCTGACCGCAACCATCACAGACAAACTTTTTGGGGTACTTGGTGCAACGTGACCAACGATACCAAACGAGAGTGCCAACCGTTGCGGCAGCGGCAGCATAAAACACAAACATCCAATCCCATAGCGTCATCACCAGCCTCCCACACCCATGAGTACCACTTGTTCACGTTTGGCTCTCTCAGCGGCTATACGCATGGCTGGTGATAGTCTGTATGCCGGCCTGTCAAACTTATCAATTTTCTTTTCAATGTGGGTTAAGAATTTCTCAAGCAAAGCACGTTCACCAGTTGGGGCAATCCCGCCTAATTCGTGCGAACACATTGCAAGTGTTGCGGGTCGAGAGTCTGGCAACAAACCTTTGTGGCGCAGTTTGTCAGCAGCAGCCAGGTACAAGTTGGATAACGTCATTTCACACCTCTTGTGGCATTGCTTAAATCACGGCGCAGAGCAACAATTTCTTCTGCATATTTAAGCATCCCCTCGGTTAATGATTGATTGGATGCTTGTAATTGACGAATGTATTCAGCTGCCTCAGTTTGTTCTTGATGAGTCATATAAAAACCATTTTCAAGGTTTCTTAATATTTTTTTGGAGCTAAGTGGGTTCATTGTTTGCCTTGTCTAATGCGTAAAGGGCGGTATACAAATGCGGATGCGTTGTATCGTTAATCAACACACCTTTGTCACCAATGTAGCCTGTAGGCTTTAATTTAGCTAGATTTTCAGCAGCCTGGCGAAAAGCGCATGGGTTGTATTCAGCGTTGCAGCGCCCACCGCAAGCCTCTTTAAACAGATGGATATAGTCTGCCTTATTCATAAGCGCAATCCAAACGGGTTGTGAGCGTGTTTAACAACGAGGTTTTCGTAATTATCTGAAGATTCTGTAGCAGTCGGTGCTTGTCGAATAGTTACATACACACAAGGTGAGCCACGCCTGCCATCCCCACGTTTCTCGATCTTGTTATTGCGCTGAAGTTTGGCAAGTTGAGTGTAGATGCTGATCTTTTCAAGGCCACAGTAATCAGCAATATCAGTTGTTGTTTTAGGCTCAATGCAATACCGTAATATCTTTTGTTCTGTTGACATATATTCCCTTTAAAAGGATACATTAAGCTAACTAAACAAATCAATCAAGATGTATTAACTAGGTGATAACCCTTACTTTGTTTATTTTAAATATAGTTCCCCTACCCTTATACCCACCCACCGCAGTAGTTGAGGATAAATCCTTTACGACAGACCTGTAGCTTGTTAGCTTTATGGCAGGCATCTCACCCCACCCCTAGATTCCCTAAAACAGTAGCAGTCTTTGCAGCTGTAAAAGATCACTACCTAGAGTAAATGGTTTTAGTTTGTTTCCAAACTCTGTCTATATCCTGTTCGATTTCTCTACTGGGGCGTGCGGGTCACACGGGATAAAACTGTATAACTGACCTAAACGGGTACGAGCGGTCACTCTATTAGCTAATGCGCCCTGACAGCTACCGAAAAACAAAAAAGCCGCTTAAATCTATATATTGGTGACAGAACATCTTTTTTAAGGATGCCCACCCTTGCGGGTCAATATATAGACTTAAACGGCTTAGTCATCTGTCACGATAACGATTTAATTATGCCATCGTCTGTTCCGATGTGTCAAGCCCTAAAGCTAGGCTGTTGAAACTAGACCCTTACCAGTTGTTGTTTCTGCTTGCTAAAGGCTTAATCAGTCTAATGCAACTCTGGCCAAATCTCGTGCCAGTTGTTAATTTCTTTTCTGCTAAACCGACCTTTAGACTGGCGTTCAAGTTCAGCAGCAATGATTACCATTTTGTCAGCCGGCAAACCGTTGTGTTTCCATTGAGAAACAGCGCCAGGCGTGACTCCGCAACGTTTGGCTACTGCAAACGTACCACCTAATGTGTCAATGATTTCTGATGTGTTCATGTAGCCATCTTAACATTTGTTGCAATTAAACATAAATAAATATTTAATCACTTGCGTTATATGTTTAGATAGCTTAATATCTATCTTACTGGCATACCCGTCAGGACAACATACAGGTGCATAAATGAACGAATTAGCAAAAGCATTAGTCAAGGCTCAATCAGTTATGAATCACGCAGCCAAAGACTCTAAAAATCCCCACTTTAAATCTGCATATAGTAGCTTGGCATCAGTCATTGACGCTGTGCGGCCTGCTCTATCAGGATGTGGTTTGGCCTTTGTTCAAATGCTGCATACCGCTGAAGGTGGAGTGTCAGTTGAAACAGTCCTTATCCATGAATCAGGCGAACAACTAAGTTGCGGAATTTTGTTTATACCCGCTAGTAAACAAGATGCTCAAGGTTATGGTTCTGCAATTACTTACGCAAAACGCTACGGCCTGCAAGCAGCGCTTGGTATTGCCAGCGAAGATGACGATGGCACAGCTGCCGTAAAAGCACCGCCCAAACCAATTGAAAAGCCAATTGAGAAACCAAAAGGCATTGAGCTTGACCACACTATTGCTCAAATGGCATCAGCGGTAAGTTATGAAAGCCTGAAGGACATATTTAGGGCAGCATGGACACTTTGCTTTAAAGAGCAACAGATTCCGTTGAAGGCTGCATACGATCAATTTAAAGCAAACTGGGAACAACAATAATGGCAACTGTTAACGCATTGTGTCCTGTTTGTTTTAAAGTTTTTAACATGGAAATAAAACACTTTAATTTAGTAGTAAAAAGAAGTGGCAAATGGACTTGTAAACCTTGTGTTTTAAAAACAAGAAATGAAAGCAAAGCAGCTCAAATTGGGCATACTTTTGTTCACAATCAAAAAGGTTACGTTCGCATCAAAACAGAATTGGGATGGAAACAACAACACAGGTTTGTTATGGAACAACACTTAGGTAGGAAATTGTTAACAACTGAGTGCGTTCATCATAAAAACGAAATTAAAACAGATAACAGAATTGAAAATTTAGAATTGTTGACAATGGCAGAACACACAAAAAAGCATCACATTGGCAGCAAACGTTCTGAACAAACTTGTAAAAATATCTCTATTTCTAAAAGGAATGAAAATGTCTAGTAACGATCTTAATAGGTGTGAGTTCATTGGAAGGCTGGGACGCGATCCTGAAGTCCGTTACACCGCTGATAGCAACGCAATCTGCAATTTCTCAATTGCTGTTGGTTACAAGTCTAAAGACAAAGAAACTACAGAATGGGTCAGGATTACGGCATTTGGCAAGTTGGCAGGAATATGTGCCGATTATTTAAAGAAAGGCTCACAGGTCTTTATAGCGGGTCGTATGACTACTCGCAAGTGGCAAAACAAAGATGGCGTGGATCAATACACAACTGAGGTGGTTGCTGACCAAATGCAAATGCTTGGTGGTCGGCCTACGGAGGATGTGCCAACGCCAGCAGCAGTAAAAGAAAAGGCAGACGGTGGCTATCGAGCCATGAAAGAAGGTACGTTTGTTCCAATGGAATCTGACTTTAACGATCCACCGTTCTGATGACGCAATCAGAGGAAGCAATCTTAATATCTTGGCGATTGCAGCAATGGTACGAAAACATGGTCTTAGACGCTAGGGCCATGCAAGACCTACAAGATGCAATCGAAATGCTTAAACAACTAGCTAAACAGGTGCAAAAATGAGCAACAGAGAAATTGATAGTGAGGAAATGACTTTGCGTGATTATTTTGCTGCAAAAGCATTGCAAGCAATTGCTGTAGAGTCTTTAAAAGATTCTCAAGGCGATTTAAATTTGTTGGCAAAAAATGCTTATCACATAGCAAACGCAATGATGGAGGCACGGAAATGATTATTAAATCAGCAGACTCAGAATCAGGCCATTGGTACGCAGCTGACGGTTCACCAGCGTACAAGATTATTGGCAAGAATGGCAAAGAACGCAACACAACGGTTCGTGACGCAAGAGAACTCAAGCTCGTACCGTCGGTGACTACGGTTTTGGGATTGGTTGCCAAGCCTGGCTTATCGAACTGGCTGCAACAACAAGTGTTACTGGCTGCGTTGACATTGCCACGCATTGCCGGAGAAACCGAAGAAAACTGGTTAGAGCGAGTAATGTCAGACAGTAAGTCTACAGGCCGTGACGCTATGGATCGTGGCACACAAATGCATGGGGTGCTTGAGCGTTTTTACCGTGGCGAACAAGACGATTACCCTGTTTACGTTAACCAGGTTGATGCGTCGATCAGAATCCATTTTGGGCATGACCAAACTTGGGAGGCAGAACGCTCGTTTGCATACGAAGGGTTTGGCGGCAAAGTCGATTTGATCGCTGAAAACATCGTGATCGACTTTAAAAGCAAAGACAAGCTCGATAAGGTTGTGTTGTACCACGAACAAATCATGCAGTTGGCGGCTTACCGTGTTGGCCTTGGCAAACCAACAGCCAGATGCGCCAACGTGTTTTTTACTGCCGAAGGTGATGTAAAACTAATCGAACATTCAGAAAATGATCTAGCCTCTGCATGGGATTGCTTCCAGTATCTATTAGCGTTTTACAAGCGCAAAAACAACTTATAATAAATTGCGGGGAAAGCCGTGTCCCTCCACACTCCTTGTTCAGCGAGTACCCGCACCTTGTTGTAAAAACCCCAATAAATTAAAAATAATTTTAAAACTAGGGTAAACACCTATGCTTTTATTATTTAGATAGCTTAATATCTAATCATGGCAACACGCCATCAACCACGACAAAAGGTACATAAATGGATGCTTACTGGTTTTACGATGAAGACGCTGACGAGTATGTTCGTATTTCCGCTGCTGAAGAACTTGCCTAACAAAAACTTACCACGATAAAAGGTACATAAAATGAGTAAATTAACTAAAGACTTGATGAAATGGTTTCCATTGTTATCAGAAAACAAAGCCGTAATTGTGCATACAGAATTACTGTGCAGCGGCATGGATTTTTCAAGCGTAAGCAATAAAGAACTTAAAAATGAAGCCAAGCGTGTCATCATCGAAATGTTTGGTGAAGAATAATGAGCAAACTTATTCAAGCATTTAAAGCAGACCCATCCGACAAGAATCGTGCAAAGCTAACGGCTTATTTGCAAAAACATATGATGGCAATTTGCATGGCAAGCCCAGACGAGCAGCAGTTTCTGAAAGCTAACGGGTTTAAGGGGTAAGCGATGAAATACTCATATATCCAAATAACAGACGAAGGCAAGCGCCAACTGATGCGTGAACTGAGCCTTGAGCTGACCGACAAAAAGATTGCAGAGCTAATGGATCAATTTGCCGATGGTGTGAAATTAGACAGTAACGGCGAACCGTATATCAAAATTGACCGTGACGAAGTGCTGGTGTGTGCTGTGCCAATGTACACACATTTTATTGAAATAAACCACATTGAAACCGTGACAGCTAATGAAGAGGATGGCAGCGATGAATAAGCGTAACTGGCCTCACGGAACGGACATGAGCGAACCTAACTGGACGGGTCGCACGGCTCGACAGATGCGCAATTACAAACGGCCTGATGACCATATCCCAACGTCAGCATGGATATTTGGTTTGTTAGCGTTGGCGCTTGTGTTTGGTTTCTTTCCACTTTTATCATTGGTGATGTTATGACTGATCAACAATTAGTAAAACAACTTGATTTGTATGAACGTGCTTACCTTGTACTGACCATTTGGGCAGAAGATTACAGCAACGTTGACCCAGACCATCAGAAAGTTATTACCGATCTGCAACAAGAAATCAAACGGATTACTAAAGAATTAGAACGCAAGCCAGCGTATTGGATGCATTGCGAGGGGCCTAAAGCACGGATTGTGTTTACGCCTGAACCTGGTGCGGTTGCTATGTATAGGCAGGAGGATGTATGAGTGATTTTATTAAAAAACTAGCAATTCAAGCCGGTATGGAATGGGACACGCACATTTGGTGTTGGTTGGCAAATCCTCCGCATCTTGAAAAATTTGCCGAATTAATTCGTGCGGAAAAAAAACCTGAATGGCAAGAATTGCATAAAGACGAAATTAAACAAATTGTTAACGATGGTGAAGAATGGACTGCTATTGAGTTTGCACAAGCCGTGTCAGACTTGTTACGGGAAAAAAACACATGAATAAGATTGATTTAATTATTGATGCATTAAAAAATTGTTCGACGTTTCAACCCAAAAGATATTATGAAATTGACAAGGCCCTTGCCGCAGCCCGTGAGTTGCAACAAGAGTTAGCCAAGCCTGAGCAAACATCTAATGAACCGCCTGACTACGTAGAGCCGCCAACATCTGATTATCACAACGGTTGGGAAGAAGGTTTTGAAGTAGCAAAGAATCTGTTTAAAGGGAAAAACACATGAACCAAGTAGCTAGAAACACCGATCCGTTAACCAGTTGGTCTGCTGCTGACTCTGCAAAGTTTTTAGCGGTTCAACACGCTACGATTATCATTCAAGCCTTATGCAAGTATGGACCGCAAGGAAAAGACGGTATAGCCACGATTACAGGACTTGACGGCAACCAAGTTGCCAGGCGGCTTAGTGAGTTAGAACGCAACCATGAAATATTGTTAACTGGGCGCAACGTGCAAAGCAAAGCAGGCCGGGCCGAAAGGGAATGGAAGGTTATGCCACGACAAATGGATTTGATATGAGCTACATAATTGGAAACTTACCGCCAATTAAGTGCTTTGTGCGGCGTGAGTATTTGTATAATTTTGAGAAAGGCCACGGTGAGCTTGAGCCTGCCATTTGGGTAAGCATTAAAGCAATCCGTGGGCAAGTGTTTCGCATTGAAAGTTTATTGCCAAGGTACGGCGCTTTGTACGATAAATTGCCTATTCAGGCTTACGTTTGGAATACTAAACATGGGGATTTGGATTTTGACATTCTGCAACTTTGGGATTGCATGGGATACAGGTTTACTATCCACGAAAAGATTGGCTTGCGTAACCTTGGGGTTAAATTTTTAGGAAAAGACAAAGTTTGGCATTTTGGTAAATACCTTTTTACAGTTGATTTTTGTGCCGACGGGATGGATATAGATACAGGATTTACTGAAGTCGCTGAAGAACACAAATCATTTAACTTTATCCAACTAGATAATGGTCAATTTGCAGCGCAGCCAAACAACCGTTGCCTTTGGTACGATCAGTCGCTAATACCGGCTAAAACAGAATTTCCTGACTTTCAAGCATCACGGCACATTTGGACTGTAGACGGGTCACGCAAATGGTCAGCAGGTGACGATTGGTTTTACGATATTAGTGAACGCCATGAGTGAATACAGCCCACATCCCTGCATAGAATACATTTACGACAACGCACCTCATTATGCCAAGGCAAAGGGTGAACTGGCGCAGCTGGAGGCGTTTAAATCAAGCCTAAAGGCTATTCTGATGAAGAAATCAGGAGAATCTGCTGTAACTGCCCAAGAGCGCGAGGCATATGCTCATCCTGATTATCAGAATTTATGTAATGCAATTGGGGCAGCAACTGAAAAAGCTGAGTTGTTAAAGTGGCGGCTAACAAGCGCACAACTACGATTCGATGCCTGGCGTACAGAGCAGGCCAGTAACCGTCAAATTGAGAAATTAACTAAGTGACCAAAGCGCAACGTAAGCATTTTGAGAAACTGGCTAACCTTGGATGTTCGTTATGTCGACACTTGGGGTATGGGGAAACGCCTAGTCACATCCATCACATTAGACGATTAGGAATGAAACGTGAAAATTCGCGTGTTATACCGTTATGCCCAAATCATCATACCGGCAATGATGGGGTACACGGACTGGGCAAAAAGGCGTTTGCTCAAAAGTATGGGGTTACAGAAGAAGATTTATTAGCCCAAACAGAGGCGTTATTATGAAACTTTTTAAACGATTCACGTTTGAAGCGGCTCACTCTTTACCGGATTACCCAGAAATACACGGTCATTCTTATTATGTAGAGGTATGGGTACAAGGCAATGCTGTAGATGGGTATGTCATTCGAGAGTCTGAACTTGAAAAAGAATGTTTATTTGTTAAATCAATTTTTGATCATAAAAATTTAGACAATTTTTTTGATTTACCAACAAGCGAAAACATTGCAATAGAAATTTGGACTTTACTTAAACATTTACCATTATTCGAAGTCAGAGTTGAGCGACCATCAATTGGTCTTGGTGCGGTTTACAACGGTGAATTTGAATGATCCATTATCATGGCTTGCCAATTACACCTGGTACTGCGGCAGCGTTAGCAATCACAACGGGCCATGCCTTTATTAGTTATGCCCATCCTGAACAATTGCCAATTGCAATTGAAGTTTGTCAAAGTTTTGCCGTAGACAATGGTGCATTTAGCGCATGGAAAAAAGGCAAACCGATATTGGATTGGTCGGGATATTACAAATGGGCAGAAAAAGCTAAACTCGTTCCGTCCTGTGACTTTGCGGTGATTCCTGACGTAATTGACGGGAATGAGGCCGATAACGATGCATTATTAGACGAGTGGTCATTACCTAAATGGTTTGGCGCACCAGTTTGGCATATGCACGAATCATTTGACCGGCTAGAACGGTTGGCAAATGACTATCCAAGGGTTTGTTTAGGCAGTAGCGGCAATTACGCCACAATCGGCACACAACAATGGTGGCAACGTATCGCCCAGGCCATGCGGGTGATCTGCAATGATGACGGTCAGCCATTAGTAAAGTTGCACGGCTTACGAATGTTAAACCCTGAAGTATTTACAAAGCTACCGTTTGCGTCAGCTGACAGCACGAACATTGGCAGAAATATTGGGATAGATCAATCTTGGAAGGGAAACTATATGCCACCAAGCAAAGAAGTCAGGGCGCAAGTTATGAGAGCTAGAATTGAGTCGCACAATGCACCGGCAAGGTGGAATTTTTTTGTGCCCGAACAATTGCAACACTTATTGATTTGAGAGCTAAACGGGTTGACCTTAATCAAAGAGAGATTGTTGCTGCACTGCGACAGCTAGGGTTTTCTGTCACCGATTTGTCAGCCGTTGGCAAAGGTTGCCCAGACTTACTTGCGGGTAGACATGGGACTACTTACTTGTTTGAGATTAAACGGGACAACAAAGCAAAATTTACACCGCAGCAAATTGAATGGCAAAACGGTTGGAAAGGTGGTATTTTTGTTAGAATTGAGTCTATTGACGATGTTTTAGCATTGTGAGGCAATATGGATTATCCTGCCGTTTTCGTGTCAACTTTGTTCCATAGTGGGACAAATGCACACTTCATGCACTTGCAAACAGACTCTTATGCCAAGCATAAAGCGTTGCAAAAATACTACGAAGGCATCATTGATCTGACCGACAGCTGGGCAGAGGCATATCAAGGGTGCTATGAGCAGATAAAAAGCTATCCTAAAGATTTTCACCTAGCCACAGACCCAGTAAAATACATCACGGCAATTAAATCATTTGTTAAAGATATTCGTGATGAATTGCCTAAAGATTCAGAATTGCAAAACCTTGTCGATGAGATTGCTGACTTAATTGACTCGACCTTATATAAATTAAAGGCGTTCAAATGAGTAAGCCAGGACTATATGCGGCAATTCTTGCAAAACAAGAGCGCATTAAAGCAGGCAGCGGCGAGAAGATGAGAAAGCCAGGCGATCCAGGCGCACCATCAGCTAAAGACTTTAAAGAATCAGCTAAGACAGCCAAGGACACTAAGAAATGACAGCGGCTTGGCAACGCAAAGAGGGAAAGAACCCTGCTGGCGGTCTAAATGCCAAGGGTCGAGCGAGTGCCAAAGCAGAGGGCATGAACCTTAAACCACCAGTCAAGTCGGGTGATAACCCACGCCGAGCCAGTTTCTTAGCTAGGATGGGCGGTACAGCAGGCCCAATGGAGAAAGACGGGAAACCGACCAGACTAGCGTTAGCTTTGAAAGCATGGGGCGCATCAAGCAAAGAAGATGCCATTGCAAAAGCACACGCTATAAGCAAGCGTAATAAGTAAGCTAAACTCAACCAATCTTAAATCTAAGACCATTGAGAAAAGATATGGAAATCAGCAAAGTAGTGAAATCTGGTGTGCGACCTAAGCCACCCGCAGCAGGGATCGGCAGAAAAAAGGGTAGCGTCAACAAGGCTACAAAAGCCTTTAGAGATACCGTTACAGCCTTGCTTGAGAACAACGCTGATAACGTTGGAAAATGGTTAGAAACCGTTGCTCACGGTGATGGCGATCAAGTTAAACCAGACCCAAAGGGTGCTTTGACGCTTATTGCTCAATTAGCAGAGTTTGCCTCACCTAAACTTGCACGAACCGAACATAGTGGCGTGGACAACACACCTATTGAACTGATTGTGAAATGGCAAGACGAGTAGAAACAATCCCGTATAAACCACGGGCTGCGTTTAAACCGTTTCACAACCGCACTGAGCGTTGGGCTTGCTTGGTTGCCCACCGTCGAGCAGGCAAGACTGTCGCAGCAATCAACGACATTATCCGTGCTGCACTCATGTGCAAGACTGAAAGCCCGTTATTTGCTTACATTGCACCGTTTCGCAGCCAAGCTAAGTCTGTGGCTTGGGACTACATCAAACGCTTTGCAGCACCAATTCTTGCATCAAGCAACGAAGCCGAGTTGACAATTGAACTCATAACTGGCGCAAAGATACGACTTTTTGGCGCTGACAATGCTGATGCAATGCGTGGAGTCGGTCTTGACGGCGTGTTTATGGACGAGTACGGGGACTTTAGACCGTCAGTCTGGGGTAATGTAATCAGACCTTTACTGTCAGACAAACAAGGTTGGGCTGTCTTTGCAGGCACACCGAAAGGCAAGAATCAATTTTGGGACATATACGAAACAGCTAGACGAACGCCTGACGAGTGGTTTCACCTTGTCTTAAAAGCTAGTGAATCTGGACTGTTACCCGAAGCAGAACTCAAAGCCGCTGCCGCACAAATCTCACCAGACCAGTTTCTACAAGAGTTTCAATGCTCATTCGAAGCTGCCATTGTCGGCGCTTTCTTTGGCGAGGACTTACGCAAAGTGACTGAGGCCGGACAGGTTAGGCGTGTTGACTACGATCCGCATATACCCTGCCACACCAGTTGGGACTTGGGTTATCGAGATGACACGGCTATTTGGTGGTATCAAGTGGTACGCAACGAAATTCACATCATTGATTATTTTGCGATTTCTGGTGCAAATATTGAAGAAATAGCTAAAATAGTGACAGGAAAGCCCTATAAATACGGTAAACATTACCTACCCCACGATGCAAGGGCTAAAACACTAGCAGCAGCGGGTAAGTCAGTCATTGAGCAATTGAGTGAGCATTTAGGCATCAACAACATGGCTATCGTGCCTGATCTTAGCGTTCAAGACGGGATTCAGGCGGTCAGGCAGATGTTGCCGCAATGTTGGTTTGATAGCGAACGGACGCACGATGGGCTAGAGGCACTTAGGCAATATCAGCGGGAATATGACGAGGACAAGAAAGCATTTAGGCAAACGCCCAGGCATGATTGGACAAGCCACCCAGCTGACGCATTTAGAATGTTGGCGATTGCTTGGAGGTTAGAGCCAAAGGTTAAGCCACCAGACGTTGAGAAGCCGCTGATGGTCGGGCCAGAGAATACAGTTACATTGAATGATATGTGGGCAACCCACAAACCAACTAGGAGTAACAGATTATGAGTGGCGTAGCAAATCCTTATCGTTACCAGTACGAACACATTGCAGCAAGTTCATCGGCGCAGGTTTTAGGCGGTACAGGCGCAATTGGTGATTACATTCACAGATTGGTTTGTACGGTCAATACAGCATTGACTTCAACGGTTCAAATCGTTGACGGTACAGGCTCAGGCATTTTGACGCATACTGTGTTGCCAGCTGCGGTCGGCGGCGGCATTGGTGTGTATAACATCGAGCTAAACGCAGTATCTGCAAACGGCGCTTGGAAGATTACGACTGGCGCAGGCGTTGAAGTCATGGCGATAGGTATTTTTACGCAATGATCGTAGCAAGCGTATTGCGGTCTGGTGGGGACTTTAAACCGCAGCACGTTTATAAGCTGCAAAGAATGTGCGCTAAGTATCTGCCACCGCATAAGTTTCTTTGCCTGTCAGACATTCAGTTAAGTTGCGAAACCATCCTGTTAAAGCACGATTGGGCGGGTTGGTGGGCAAAGATGGAGTTGTTTAGGTTATCAAGTGCGTTGTATTTTGACTTGGATACGGTCATTATTGATGACTGCACCGAGATGATCGAGGCGGCAAAGCAGCATGATTTTGTCATTATGCGTGATGTTTATCGGGGTCAATACAACCCAAAAGCAATGCAATCAAGCATGATGTATTGGTCAAAACCTGTTGATTTGTACGATAAGTTTGCTGCATTACAGATGTACACGGCGGGTGGTGACCAGGCTTACATTGAACACTTTATGCGGGACAAAGTGACGTATTGGCAGGATATTGCGGATGGGATAGTGAGCTTTAAGGCTGATGTGCTACCCAAAGGGTTAGATGATGCCAAGGTTGTGATATTCCACGGCAAGCCTAGACCGTGGGAACAAACAAGGATACCGTATGAAATTGGTTGAAGGCTGGTACGTTCCTGACTTTGATGAAGTTTGCATCACGGCATTGTTAAACGAATTGCCTGATTTAACCTTAAGTTACATTTACGTTAACAACTTCAGAACTGTCATTCAAGCAGGTGGCAATATTGGATTGTTTCCTGCAAATATGGCTAACTATTTTGAAAGAGTGATTACCGTCGAGCCTGATGCGTTAAATTATTCAGCCTTGGTATTAAATACAAAAGGCATTTTAAACATTGAACATACGCAAGCTGCGTTCGGTGACAAAACAGGTATAGCGGCTGTTGACAGAATCCAACCTGACAATATAGGAGCGCATCAAATCAAAGCAGGCAATGAGGTGCGCGTCTTAACAATTGACTCATTAGAAGTAAATGATTGTGATTTTATCCAGTTAGATATTGAAGGTTACGAACATTTGGCGTTGTTTGGCGCAGAACAAACCATTAAAAAAACATATCCGGTTATCACGCTAGAGCTTAAAGGTTGTGGCGAAAGATACGGTTATAGCAATGAAAATACAATTGATTTGCTTGCGAATTGGGGCTATCAGATCGTCGGGCGGGTCAACCGTGACGTAATTTTTGCGAGAATTTAAGATGGAAGCATTGACTGGTGTGCAAAAGTGGCTAAACGTAATCAGCCAATACGACAATGAGTTCAAGAAATGGGAGGCTCGCACAAATAAGATTGTGAGGCGTTACCGTGATGACAACCGCAATCAGAACACCAACGAAACAGCTAAATTTAACATTCTGTGGTCTAACGTACAGACGCTAATCCCTGCCGTATACGCTCGTTTGCCCAAAGCAGACGTTGCCCGTAGGTTTGGCGATAACGATCCAGTTGCCCGTGTTGCTAGTCAGTTGATTGAACGTGCCTTGGACTTTGAGATCGAGCATTACACCGATTTCAGATCGACCATGAAACACGCAGTTGAGGATAGGTTCTTGGGTGGTCGAGGCGTGGCATGGGTTCGGTACGAGCCGCACGTTCGGGCGCAAGATGAACCTGAAGATGGCTATCAAGTAACTGAGGATGTTGACGAACCGGACGAGCGTGGCGGTCAACAGGTTAAGACTGCAATGCCTGGCGTTGATGGCGCTATGGGCGAAGAAGTCGAACCTCAAGAGGAAATCGAGTACGAATGTGCGCCGACTGACTATGTGCATTGGAAAGACTTTGGACATTCAGTTGCCCGTACATGGGAAGAAGTCACAAGCGTTTGGCGTTGGGTGTACATGACGAAAGAAAGCCTTGCTGAACGATTTGGCGAGGAAATGGCTAAAAAGATTCCATTGGATGCAGGGCCGGAAACAAACAAGCAGTATTCCACCCAATCCAAAGACTTCACAAGAGCTAAAATTTGCGAGATTTGGGACAAAGAAAGCGGCAAGGTGTACTGGATTAGCAAGAGTTGCCCAGACATATTGGACGAACGTGACGATCCGCTAGAGTTAGAAAACTTTTACCCGTGTGCCAAACCTTTGTATGCCACGATGACCAGCGACACACTCGTACCTGTGCCTGACTTTGTGCTGTATCAAGATCAAGCCACAGAATTAGATATTTTGACCGACCGCATTGACGGGTTAGTTAAAGCGTTACGTGTGCGCGGTGTTTATGACGCATCACAACCGTCTTTGCAGCGTCTTTTAACTGAGGGCGATAACAATACACTTATTCCTGTTGATAAGTGGATGGCGTTCTCTGAGAAAGGCGGTTTAAGAGGGTCGATTGACCTGTTGCCGCTAGATACCTTATCAAATGCTCTATTGCAATGCTATCGGGCAAGAGATGAAATCAAAAACCAAATCTATGAAATTACAGGTATTAGTGACATTGTTCGGGGACAGACAGCAGCTAGCGAAACAGCCACGGCACAACAGATTAAGGGTCAGTATGCAGGACTGCGCTTGCGCTCGATGCAAGAAGATGTTGCCCTGTTTGCGAGTGAACTATTCCAGTTAAAAGCACAGGTTATTTGCACCAAGTTTCAGCCTACAACAATCCTTATGTACGCTGCCGCACAAGGGATGCAACCAGCAGATCAGGCGTTAATTCCCCAAGCATTACAGCTAATTCAAGACAAGCCTCTGCGTTCGTTCCGCATCCAAGTGGATTCAGATAGCCTGGTGCAGATTGACGAGAACCAAAACAAACGTGAGCGAGTTGAGTTCTTGCAAGCTATGGGTGGGTTCTTAACGCAAGCGTTGCCAATGGGTCAACAAGCGCCAGAGTTAGTACCTATGCTGATCGAATTGGTCAAGTTTGGCGTTGGAGCATACAAGAAAGCCGCACCGATTGAGGGTACGATTGACCAAGCCATGCAAGAGTTGCAAATGAAACAGCAACAAATGGCGCAGCAACCACCACCAAATCCTGAAGTGGTCAAGATGCAAGCAGAGCAACAATTTGAGCAAATGAAGATGCAAGCTCAAGCCCAAAGCGAGCAGATGAAGATGCAGGCTACAGCGCAAGCTGAACAACTACGGGCGCAAACCGATATTCAAGTAGCCCAAGCCAAGGCGCAGGCAGACGTTCAAATGCACCAAATGAAACTGCAAGCCGAAGCACAACTTGAGGCGCAAAAACAACAGTATATGCAGGCAATGGAACAAGCCAAGTTGCAAGCCGCCGAACAATTGGAAAAGTGGAAAACAGAGCTAGAGTCTGCAACCAAAATCATGGTGGCACGGATCGGGGCGAACCCTGGCTTAGATTTGCCTTTGATGGAAGCGCAAGAGGCCGCAAGCACCAAGATTGCCGCAGAACTGGGTGACAACGTTACGCATGCAATGCATCGCATGGTTCAAATGCACGAGAATATGAACAATATGCATAACACAGCAATGGATAAAATCAACGGTGTAATGACAATCATTGCCGCACCTAAGAAGATTGTCCGTGGCGCAGATGGGAGAGCCGCGGGGGTCGAGCTTGCATGAACGGTTATTGGGATACCGGAACGTGGGACTCTGCCACTTGGGACTATGTACCCGTCCTAATTGACATTGACACCCACGATGGTGGTAAACGCAAAAAAGAAGAAGATGCCTACCGTAAGCAAGAGGCTGACAAGGCAAAAGCAAGGCGAGATGAGGTTTTAGCGTTATTTGAGCAAATAGTTGAAGGTAAACCAAAAATCGCAAAGGAAATTGCAGAACCGTTTGTCATTAAGGCCACAACGCAAGCGCCAGCTGTGATTGATTACGATGCAATGTTGGCTGATTTGGATCGAGTAAACAAGATTTACAACGAACACATAGAAATGGATGATGAGGACGTTTTAGCTCTGATATGAAAAAAACTTACATATACGTTAATGGTGAATTAGTCGAAAAAGGTTCAAAAGAGCATTACGAAAGCTTTGGCCCAATGGTGATGCCAGACATTCAACCCTACAAATCCATGATTGACGGTTCAATGATTACAAGCCGTTCGGTACATCGTGACCATTTGCGACAGCATAGCTGCATTGAGGTAGGTAACGAAAAGATGGAAACCAAGTTGCCACCGCCAATTGATACACGCAGAGAAGTCATGCGGCAGCAACTGGGCAATATGACACATAAGCAAGCAAATCAAATTCTTTCACAACTACGCCGTAAATTTACCTAAAGGGGTATGAATGGACAATACTGAACAGCCAGATCGTCGAGAATTACTGTCACAGCAGTTTGACGAGGTTCAGAATGAAACACCCGTCGAGGCAGTAAGGACTCAGCCCAAACCCGATCTTGAGCCACCGCCAGAACCACCAGTTTGGGAAAGACCACCGGCATCGTGGAAAAAGGATTATCACGAGGCTTGGACAACAGCTGATCCTAAGCTGAAAGAATACGCTTGGAAACGTGAAGAAGAAATGAAAGCAGGCGTTCAGCCTTTGCTTTCTAAAGCTCAATATGCTGACCAAATGCAGCAAGCCATTGAGCCGTACATGAATAACATCCGTGGTTTAGGCATTGAAGCACCACAGGCGGTCAAAGCCTTGATGGAAGCTGATAATGTATTGCGCCACGGCTCACCACAACAGAAACAAGCATATTTTGCCCAACTAGCCCAACAGTATGGGATCAATATGGGCGAAGTGCAGATTCAACCGACTGATCCTAATTTTTACGCCATTCAAAACGAGCTTGCACAAGTTCGTGGCGAGGTGTTAAATTGGAAGCAACAGCAGGAAGCAGCACAGAATCAAGCACTTTTGAACGAAATTAGTGAATTTCAGACAAAAGCAGAGTATTTTGAGGAAGCACGCCCAACAATGATCCAACTGCTTAACAGCGGTGTGGCGAAGGACTTGGATGATGCGTACCAAAAGGCAATACGCCTAGATAACGACCTTTTTACGAAACATCAGCAAGCCTCACAGGGCGCAGCAGATGCAGCGAAACGGGAACAATCGAACAGGGCAGCGAAAGCGGCTCGGGCGGCAGCGGTCAGCGTTAAAAGTTCCACACCAGGGGCGGCAACGAGTACCAAAGCGCAAGATAGGCGTTCATTATTGTTAGAGCAATTTGACAATCTTAATGAGCGTTTTTGATAACCTAATCGGAGATTATTATGGCATTTGCCAATAGCTCGATCAGCGACATCATTGCGACTAACATTCAAAGCCGCACAGGTGAACTTGCTGATAACGTAACAAATAACAACGCTTTATTGCGCCGTTTGAAAGAACGTGGCAACGTAAAGACGTTTTCAGGTGGTAACGTGATTTTGCAAGAGATCATGTATAACGATTCAACAACCAACAACACCAACAGCTATTCAGGCTATGAAGTGTTGAACGTTTCGCAGAACAGCCCTATTTCTGCTGCCCAATTCTCAATCACTCAGTACGCATCGGCAGTTTCAATCAGCGGCCTTGAGATGATTCAGAATAGCGGTAAAGAAGCGATTATCGACTTGCTTGATGGTCGTATGAATGTGGCTGAAGCTCAGTTGGCTAACCGTATCAGCGGCGATATTTACCTAGACGGTACTGGCAATTCAGGCAAAAACATCACCGGCCTCGGTGCTGCAATTCCTGACGCACCAACAACCGGCACTTACGGCGGCATTAACCGTGCGACTTTCACGTTTTGGCAATCTGTTGCCTACTCAGGCGTGACCAACGGCGGATCTGCTGTTTCAGCATCGAACATCCAGGCATATATGGATGCTCTAGCTGTTCAGTTGATTCGTGGAACTGACAAGCCTGATCTGATTGTTTGCGACAACAACTATTACAAATTGTATTTGCAATCGTTGCAGTCGATCCAACGCATCACAGACGGTGGCAATTCGGCAGCTGGCGCTGGTTTCGCATCGTTGAAATACTACGGCGCAGGTATGGCATCTGATGTGGTTCTGGACGGTGGCGTCGGTTCAGCCGCAACAGCAAACCATATGTGGTTCTTGAACACGAAATACATTATGTTCCGTCCACACGCTGATCGTAATTTCGTGCCAATCGGCGGCGAGCGTCAAGCAGTTAACCAAGACGCAATCGTCAAGCTCATCGGATTTGCCGGGAATCTAACATCTTCAGGCCCACAGTTCTGTGGCGTTCTGATCGCTTAAAGGAAACCATCATGGCATATACATTTGACGAACCCCGTGCAGGACTCCTGCAAATTGCTCAAACAGACTCTGGTATTACTACAGCAGGCGGCACGACCATCCCAACGCCCCCAGCTGTTTTAGGTACTATTGTTCGTGCATTTGATCCAACTTACGGCGAAGGCGAGTTCATCTTGCTGTTAGGCGTGGCATCAACTGTTGTTGGCTCGGTTGTGCGTTACAACGCTACAACGTACCAAACAACTTTGGTTGTCAACACCGCAGTTCAAGACGTGCCTGTTGCAGTCGCTATGTCGGCTTGCACAGCGGGTCTGTACGGTTGGTATCAAATTGCAGGCAATGCAGTCATCAAGAAAACAGCCGTTACTGTTGCACCTAACGTCACTCTGTTCTTGTCGGCTACAGCCGGTCGTGTAAAAGTCTTGGCATCTGCCGGTTTGCAAGTTGTTGCTGCTCGTTCAGCCAACCTGACAACCGTCACTTCTACGACTTCAACCATTACCGTTACCATCAACCGTCCACATCTACAGTCGCAGATCACCTAAATGATTGAAGCTGTTCTTGATGTAGTTGGAAACACAGAGCCTGACGTTTTGTTGGGCAATGTGCAGCGATCCGTAAAAAGGTCGCTGCCTTGGTTTGATTTTGACGAGTCACGCCAAGGCAGCGTATGCCTTGTTGGTGGTGGGCCAAGTCTGGTTGACACGATTGACCAGTTGCGGCTACGCCACCAAAACGGCGCAAAAGTATGGGCGATGAACGGTTCTTACGATTACATGATTGGGCTAGGCATCGTACCTGATGTGATGGTGATGCTAGATGCTCGACCAGAGAACGTAAGATTTGTTCAGAATCCACAGCAATCGACTACGTTTTACATCACTAGCCAATGCGACGATGCAGTATTTGATGCGTTGGAAGGTTATAAAGTGGTTCTAGTACACGCCAATACGCCTGGCGTTTATGAGTTGCTTGAGCATGAAAAGGCTCGACCAGTTCATCTGATGGGCGGTTTTACAACTGTTGGTATCTTGTCGCTGATATTGGCGCAATTGCAGGGTTTTAAGCGTATTTTTATGTTTGGCATGGATTCAAGCTACCGAAATGGCGAACACCATGCTTACAAGCAAGAAAGTAATAACGCTGAACGTGTAATTGACGCTATGATTGACGATGTGACGTACAAATGTGCGCCTTGGATGGCACAGCAGGTAACAGATTTTCAGAACGTCGTGGCAGGCTTTGAAGATGTTACGATTGAAGTATGTGGCGATGGGCTTTTGCACCAAATGGCAAAGGCAATGAGTAATTAACTTAAAGGATTATCATGGCATTTCCCTCAAGAATTCAAGGCGCAGGCAACTCGCCACTATCTGCTTCAACAATTTGCGGTGACGGTGCAACTGGCTTAGTCGCAACAGGTTC